>Ga0265798_10000055_pt1 | contig 236720 bp, 219 predicted proteins | sample P3T30metagenome_FD_192430 | JGI IMG/M metagenome (GOLD analysis project Ga0265798, IMG submission 192430) | Plant litter microbial communities from East Loma Ridge, Irvine, California - P3 T30 | ecosystem: Environmental > Terrestrial > Plant litter > Unclassified | place: USA: California... | reverse complement strand
GGGTAAGCTTGAAGTGCTTGTAATATTTGATCACTTTACCTTCAATAACCAAAGATAATTTGACCAGGCGGTTGATGCCGGTATGGTGACTTTCTGAGATTCCAGCCGCATTTTGAGATGGACGGAAAGAAGAACCTCTGGTTTTTTCTGAGGTATTCATATTGTTGTGATTGTGTGGTGGTTTAAAGTTATTAAATTTTATTTATTCCTGAAGATTTTAAGTATTAAATTTTTGATTTTAACTTTTCTTAAACATTTGGAAATCTGTATATTCTGCAAGAGAGTTCTTTTAAGATCCATTTTCTAAACATACAAGATTGCAGCCCGGGACTCTTCGACAAGCTCAGAGTGACAGAGCGGAGTGGAAGATATAAATGAGGAAAAGCGTAGGTTTTTTCGAAGTTTACGAACAAAGTTCACTACTGCCCAAATGAAATATTGCAGACGAAAAAGACCGTCTTGCGGACAGTCTTTTGTATACCATAATACTTAAAATAAACCGAGGGATTTTAGCTTGTTGGCCAAAGACCTTCGTAAGCTGCGTTTCCGTAGTTGATTTTCTCAGCACTTACTACAAAGCTGATCAGCATTGAGTTTTCGTCTACTGCATCGAAGTCTACTTCGTGTTGGATTACGTAACCATTTTCCCAGTTTAAAGTAATCAAAGTTCCTTCTTCGTGAGACTTGTTAAAAGTGATTTCGCCTGAAGTAGGTTTGTATTTTCCGTTTAACAATGACTCCAGAATATCAGATTTTTCTGTCGCCTCGATTGTTAATTTGATCAATGCGTTTGATGGGTCTGATGCTACTCTACCCGATACGTCTGTTGATCTTGAAACGCTGTAGTTCAGCTTTAATAATTTCTGACCTTCGCTGCCATTGAATTTTAAGATTCCTCTTGAATTTGCTGCCATGCTAAATAAATTTTAATCGTTAATATTTCGTGTAATGTTTTTTTTCTTTATTCAAAGATAACTACACCAAAAATATTTTTAAAACTTTTAAAGAACTTTTTGAAAATTTGTAGTAATTCTACGATTTGATGTAGTAGAACTACGATTGGTCTTTATTTAAAATCACAGTTATTCCAATTTATCTATCTTAAAATCAGTCGAATACACAACACCGAAGTCTATATATGAATGATTGATTTCTAAAGACTTTATCACACCTTCGACTTTGGAGAGAATATATTTTCCTTTGAAATCAACTTTTGCTGAATCTTGATTGAGGATGATTTCATCTTTATTTTCCGAAATCTCTGCAGTCTGATTAATATCTAATAATTCATTTTCCAGAATGATCTGAAAATAAGATTTTCCGTTTTTGAAACCGTTCCTGATTGGTGCAAAATAGGTTTTGATCAACCAATCTTGTTTCATTTTTTTCTGAAATAATTCCTGATTAAGAACAGCATATTCAAGTTCTTCGATGTAAATTTTTGCATATTGATCAGGAAATCGATCGAGCAAATTTGCTTTTATTTCAGGGAAATTTTCAATTGTTTCCTTTAAAAGGTTAATTGAAATAATTTCACCTTTTGAATCGGTTTGTATCTCAATTGGATCGATAGATTGAAAACAGACAATCGCCATATCGCCAATTTTCGTCTGATTTTGAATTGAAAAATTATTTTTAGAAAGATGAAAAATATGATGATTGAGTTCGTTTTTTATCCATTTTAAAGAAATTTGATATGAAAATGAACTTTTAGTTTTTCTATGATCAACAAAAGATGATTCTGTAATGCTGACTTTATATTGAATATTTAAATTTTCCGGATGGAAATTAATTTTAGGATTTCTTTCAGGGCTTTTGAAAGGTGCATCATTCCTGGAATTGTACTTTTGAATTGCCAAATAATCTGGCAGAAACAATTTCTTCCCTGCCACTAAATTCTCAACAATATAATCTTCTCTCGCACAATGCTGGTTGTGAAATTCTTTGATGTATAAAGGATTTTCGAGATTGATTTGCTCGGCAATGCTTTGGAGAGTCTCGCCCGGCCGGATGAAATGAAGCGTCATAAATTTATATCATCTTATTTTTTTAAATTAAAATTTTAAAGTCATATTCATCAAAATTTACACTACAAATTCTTCTTTAGCTTGTAGGTTGTAATTTCCCCAGTGATTTTATTAAGTAAGTCACTGGTAAGTAAAAAGTCATTATTTTCTCTTGTAATTGTAAATTTTGAATTGACGTTATCTTTTTCACGTAAAATGATTTTACTTGGATTACTATCCCGGATAAGTAATTTTTTATCTAAAATCTCTTTATAGCTATCCAATTTAAAAGTGGCACTATGATTTTCAATAGTGACATTAATCATTGCGTATGCACGTGGATCAGCAGATTCTTCTTTAATTCGAAGAAAACTGCATTCATATTCGCCATTCCAACTTTTACTTATTACTCTATTATTTAATTTGAAGTTCCATTTTTTTAAAACTTTATCTTTATCTAAAAATAAGATTGAATATCCATCTTTCCGATCTTTTATTTCGATTTTATTATTTGCGGAATTATAATCATTAAATTTAAATACATCAACTATTTTGTATAGTTCCTGGTCCTCATTTGAAAGCAATTTTTCTATACTGAACAAATAGCTTTCTTCATTATTATTTTTATAAATAGAATAGGTCAAACTATCATTTTCATGTATTTTATCTGACTTAAGAAAAGTATAGGTATTGAGCTCATCGCCTGAATAAAATTTTTTTCCAACATACATTTCATCTTTGCTTTCTACTTTAGTGATTGCATTATTGGAGGTAATTTTCGCAGGAGATATTTCTTTTGTATTTTGATCTTTACAATTAATTAGGATTAATATTAAAAAAATCCAATTTAGTTTCATTATTATTTTCATGGTTCTGAACTTTTCTTTACATCAAAAACTTCTTTGTATGCGGAATTATCATTTTCATTAATTGATACAGAAGATGCATAAGTTTTATTTTCTGTAGGTTTGTCAACGGTCGTTTTTTTACAAGAAAAGAAAAGTAATAAAAAAAATGTTGTATATAATAATATTTTCTTCATTGATGTAATCTAAAATAAATTTTCAGTTCCTAAATTCTAGTTTAAAAGTAAAATTGATTGTGATTAATTTTTTTTTTATAGAATATTTAATTTCAGGTGTTGATAAAGTAGAATAAATTGTATCTTTTTTGGGTAATGCTTTACTAATTGTTTTCGAGACATCATTCATTTTGCTTGATTGATTTTTATAAAAATTATTTTGTGCATTTTTTAAGAATAATTTCTTTATTATTAGTTTCCTGTTGAAAACTATTTTCTTTGAACTCTCTTTTTTTTGTTTTTTTATTATAAAACCCATACCAGTAAAAATGATATGTTTTATTATCCATCATTTTGATATAAGCAATCGGTTCATCATTTATATATTCTTTCCAATTTAAATTTCTACCGATATTTCCTATATCTTCAGGTATTTCTTTTAGTTTATACGAAATACCATTCTCAAAATCGAACCTCTTAAGCTCAGTCACATCAATATAACCTTGATTATACAGAAGTATCAATGAAGCATTTTTTCCTTCTATCATTAGACTACCAACTCCATTTTCACAGTTTACCATCCATCTTCCATCAATTTGATATTGAGTTTTTTATATCTTTTTTGTTTGAGACGAGACTGTTAATATAATTTTTAGAATTAAAGGTTGAATCATCTTCTTGTTTTGTTACTTTTTTTTCAAAAAGATATATCCATTTACCATTCCCTTTTTTATAATATTTCTGTGAATAAGGAAAGTCAATATTATATTCATCTCGATTCTCTATAGTAATATATTTTTTAGGAATGTAAGTACCTACTAATTTAAAATTGTTTTCAGATTTATTTTTACTTTGAGAATTTCATTAATCTTTTTAGAATCAATTATCGAAAAATAGCTTAAAGAGTTTGCCTCATCATATAAAGGAGTAATATTGTTTTGGTCTTCAAAATTTTCATAATAATTAATATCTTCTTTTGAATAGGAAGATAATAAACTGTAAACTTTCCTAAATTTTTATTTAACGATGTTGAAAAAATCTGTTTTTGCTCAGGATCAAAATATAAATTTTCAGATTTAGAAAAATTATCTGTAATAGAGGATTGAGCTACCTTTTCAGAGGGCAATTTCGTATCTTTTTTATCTTGACCGTTACAGCTAGTGATATTAAATATAATTGATAGACTTAATAATAAAAATTTTATCTTCATATTGGGTTCCCTTTGGTGGTTTCATCAAATTTTGTTTTCATATAATCTTCTGGCTGTAATCTATCTTTTCCAAAGAAAGTCACTAAACCTGCTCCGTTTACACACGCTTCAATGTGAACACGCCAATTCTCTTTATTAATTCCTCAACCTGAAATACCGTTAGGCCAACAATTCTTACAAATAAATCCTTTTTATTGAAATATATTGATATTATATGTTTTTACCCCTTTACTATTTTACCATCATCTGAAATTTTATAAATATCGGATTTAAAAGAATCCAAAAATTTTGTTTCTACTCTAATATTGTAATTTTCATCAATTGAAAATGATGATGTCTCTGTATTTTCTTCATCATCTGGTTCATGCCATTCTCCTTCTACATATAGATTTCCAACAACGGTCTTGTTTTTTATGGTCAACAAATAAAAACGATATGGAAAATCACCACAATCTTGAGGAACAAGAATTACCTCAATATCATCTTTTTGCGGAAGAGGTAAATATCTGGGATTATTTGAGTCACAAATAAATTTTGCGATCCCTTTAAAATATCCAGAGTTCAAAATATTATATTTTACTGTTTTTAAATTAATTGTCTTATTATAAGGTAATTTTTCGTTATTATTAGTGCTTTTAGAATCTTGAACAGTATTTATTTTAATATTGTTAACTAAGTTACCAGCGAAATTTTTGAAAGATTCAACAGCATCTGGTAATAAGTTTTCCAAGATATTTTCGTTTTGTCCCTTAAGCTGTATTTTTTCAATTTGATTAGATTGATTGTAGTAAAAAAGGTAGGTTTCATTATTGGTTTCCGAAAGTACATTATCAATATAAGTCTCTATTTCAAATTTCACTTCTTTTACATTCTCTAAATCTGTTATATTTTTAACATTATAGGTCATTGCACAACCAGAACCACAACTGATTACAAAAGAATTATTTACTTTTTCAGAATTTTCACTTATTTTAATAGAGTTTTGGCTCTTTACAGAGTCTTTGGTGTCTATATTTGTTATTTCTGAAGCATTATTCTTCTTACATCCAATTATAAAAAAAAATAAAATTGAAATGATGATTTTTTTACTTGTTTGCATCTTTAGAATTTGTTAAAGCATTTTTAATTTGTTCTGGCGTTATATGGGCCTTATTGAGTCCATCTCCTGCATAATATGATTCACCACCTTTTGCATATCGTTTGATTCTTGAGATCACTTTACCCTTCTTATTTTTCACCACTTTATCGCTGATGGGCTTTCCTTTTTCAACACCAATACTTGCCCATTCTTGTGCAGCAGAATACATAGCATCTTCGACACTTCCACTGCCCTCAAGATATGCAATTATTTTAGGCCTTTTAACTTTAATAAGATATTCATCAAAAATCTTATCTTGCATCTCTTCATCTAATTTTTGATCTATATCAAGGCCTAAACTTGTAACAGCACTATTTACTGTATTTGGGATTAATTGATATCTACCCACAGCAAAAACATCTCTATCCTTTTGCTTTTTTTGAATTTCTTTTATTGTTAGCTCAGTAACTTTTACATTATATATTACTTTTAGCCCTCCTTTGGTTTGATTACATATATTGTAATTATCATTTGATTCTTTCATAGCAATTAAATTTCCAAACTCACTATGTGACCATTTATATTTATTGTCTTTTGTTGTTGTATCCTTCTCTTTAGCTTTAGCGCCTCCTCCCCCCATACAACTACAGGTATTGGTAAATCCTAATTCTAATGCTAAAGCAACCATACTTTTACCATTCAGAGAATTAATATCTTTAACAAAAAAATTATCCTCTAAATAAACAGAATCAAATTCTCTTACATCATAATGCACCCATGTGGTTGCTCCAACTCTGGTAGATTCTAAATTAAAAATATCTTTTTCTTTCCAATCCCATTTTGCTCCAAGATATCTATTAAAAATATCTTTTCTTATAACTTCCATATCAGAAACCTCTCTTGTCCTGCCATTTTTATCATTGAAATGTAAGTCTAGTGCTTTCCCCATATGATTAGTGGTGGGCTTCTTCAAATATTCAGCATGAAATCTACATCTATATCCTGAACTTATTTTATTAAAACTATATCTTCCTTCTTTTGAAAGATAAAATTTCACACTTCTAAGAGATGATAATAGAGATCTATGAATTCCGGGATATTCATATTTATGATAGGCTTCTATATTTCCTTTTAAATATTTTCCTTTATTACTTCCATCTCCATAACCAGTACATTTTCCGCATTTGCATTTTGCTTCATTGAAATCAACAGTAAATTTGTTCTGAAATTCATCAATAGCTCTCAAAACATTTCCACAGACTTTACCATTTTCAGGTACTTTCATATAATCTTTTTGGAATTGTTTGATCATGTTCTCAGTTCTATCTGTAAATTCGTCGGTAGGCACATTCCCGCCAAATCCTGCTAAGCGTATATTAATTTCTCTGATCAATTCATTTTTATCACCTTTTTTTATACAATATTTTTCTCCACAATTTTGTATTTTAACCGAACTCCCATCAACTAAGCTTACGGTTCTTCCACCCGCAGGCTGCTGTGTTGGAGGCTGTGTTGGTTCGATGGTTCCGGAGGACTCTCCCCAATCCCAGAGTTCTAGGTTATTCCACCAGTCAGTTACGGTATCGACAATTCCTTTTTCTTCTTTTTGAGACTGAGGTTTTTCGGCTGCAGGTGAATTTGCAGCTCTTGGCGGAACATTATTTGCGGGAGCTTGTGCTGGCTGAGCCGGAACGGGATTCGCCGTCGGTTGTTGTGGTCTTGGCTGAGGTCTTGTTGTCGGAACGGGCAAAGGATTGTTGACATTCACATTATCTGTAGCATGCTTCCTGTTTGAAAAGTATTCTACCGTTACATAAAATTCTAACTTTTGAGAATCTGTTTCTCCCTGCATTGCTTTTTGCATCAATGCCCGGGTTAACATAAATTCTGCGACAGCAACTCCACTAGAATCAACAGTTGCTTCTTTAGTTTCAATTAAATGATTATTGGCATTATGACCATCACCTGCCGCATCATCTTCCCAAAGAGAAAATTTCAGTTTTTTTCCTGCGAGATTCACACATTGTGCTCTGGCACGCATCCTTTCCGTATAACTGAATACTGTTCCAGGCGAATCATCGACATATTGAAGCTCAACTTTATTAATTCTCGGAATAGCAACAGGTTGAGGATTAATCTCAATACATGTAGGTCCGGTTCCTTCCGGCTCATAAAGATAAGCTTCCAGACGGTACGTATTTCGTTGAGCGACCTCACCAAAGGTAAATGTTCCTGAACCGGTTTTCTTGATATTGGTTGTCGTAAAACTTCCGTTGCTGCGTTTTTTGAATAACTCCCAGGTTACACCGGCTGTATTTCGCTGTGTTTGCGGTGTCGCCGGATACCAATCAGTGATAGTGTATGTTGTGGCTTCTCCTACTTTTGGGGAAGAATTGCCTGATATTTTTGAAACTCCTCTTTTTGACATCGCAGAAATTTTTGAGATTAATAAGCGTCTAGTTCGTTTTCAAAAACTGTTTCTTTGAAGTCATTCATATCCACAAGAGGATTCATGTGTCGTACCGTTTTGGCATTGGCATTTTTTACATTCTGCTTGTTGATCTCACCTCGCTGACCATGATCTTTAATGGTGATTTTTCCGCCTATGGTACATTGAAGCTCTGAAACTTCTGTCACCGCTTTTTTACCCATAATCATGACTTTGTCATAGGTTTTTTGCCATTTTCCGGCTGGAGCATAAGAGCAGGGAAGATATCCGCTTGAGCTTGGTTTTAGCTTGCATTTTCCGAAACTCGGGCCTGGAGGGTTGAATTGAAGATCATCTTCTGTAACGGCAAGATAATCTGCGCTGCCCGCAGCATCATTCCAATAATGTTTTTGATGTGTGCTTACTTTATGCTGTGGGAACTGATCACCTTGATTGCACTGACACTTCCCTTTCTGTACGACAAAGTGTTTGCCGTCATGAGATGATGATTGCTCTGACATATTTTGTGATGTTTGGTAATCAAAGATAACAAAAAGTTATTTAAAATAAAAAAAACGGAAATTAAACTTTCCGCTTTCTTTATGTGATAAGTAATTAATGTTGAGTATTTTCCGGCTCTTCTACTGGTAAATTGGTTGGCATAAAATACTCATTTAACCAATAAAATTCCTGTCCGTTCTGTTCTATTTTTACAGCTTTATTTTTTCTGTGGGTAAGCATTCTTTCTGCTAACACTCTGTAATATTTAAAATAAGATCTTGCCTCTTCATTGGTAATAATTTTTGATTTTTTCCATCCTTTCAACTTAAATTTCGACATTTTTTCTGAATCAGAATTATCAAAACCTGTACTGATTCCCACTGCATAAGACATGGGCTGTTCGTATATTTCTCCTTTGTCTAAGAATTTCAAGGTAGGATTATATTTCTTCAAAAGCTTTATATATTCTCTCAAAGCTCTTGTTTGTTTAAAATCAGGTTTTGCGGCACCTGTTTTTTCGTACACTTCCGAATAAAATGCTTTAAGCTGATCATACTCAGCCTCAGAAATTAAAATACCTTTCTCCATTCCTGACTTCAAATCTAGTAAGTCTCTAGGAATATATCCTGACTGCAAAAATGGGTTTCCGTAATTGATTAACTGTGCGGCAATTCCTGCAGGTACAGGACTGGGAAGTCCCGGATATAAATATTTATATTTGAAATCAACCTCTGTTCGGCCAGCTCCTACTGATGTTTGGAATCTCTCGTTAAGCGAACTATCTATCTTGGTATTATCAAAAGTAACCTGAGCAATCAGGCTGTCAACCGCTTTTTTCAAAAATCCAGGAGGCGCAATATCACCTTTTTTAGGGAAAATTACAAATCCGGGAGACATACTTTGTTTGGGGAAGTCCAGTGAATAGAAACCTGCATCACTTTCAATCAAGCTAAAATTATTTTTAATTAAAACATCATTCTGATCAATAATTTTCTGCTTTTTCAATTCAGCTACATTTTTAGCTGTGTTGGTAACAATATTTTCAGCCATCAAAACAAAATCATTGTACGTATCTGAAGAACGGGAGTTCGTCTGAAACATAATCACTTTTGCCTGCGCCTGAGTCAATGAATTGATAACGCCATACATATTCCCGCTTTTATTGGCAGAAGTACCGATAGTGACGATAATATTGGTTTCGTCAGGAACTTCAGAAAGTAAATTTCCGGCAGCGATTAAACCTTCATTTAAAGGCTGATTACCACCTGTACTTTGGCAATTCATCTCGTTGATCTTATCATCAATAAATGCCGTAATTTTACTGTAATCTTTGCTTAATGGTGACGGAGCTACATTCTCCCCACACGGATTATTTTTGTAAAGTACAACCCCATATTTAATTGAATTAAAGTAAGACGGCTTCTCAAATCTCAACTGGAGATCTTCCAATAATGATTTTACAATGGGTGTATAAGGTGCGTTAGCTGCACTTATGTCTAACACAAAAACAATATTGGCTTTTCTATTCTTTTCGATAATTTCCTTGTAGCGATCAAAGTAAATTTTATCTCCTAAAACATTGGATGCGTAATTTTTGCTGTAATCTAACACATTTGTAAAATACTTTGTTCTGGTGTCTGCTGCAACGGTATCATTCAATACTAAATTAACAGGAAAAATGTTCTCAAGTGGTTTTCTTTTGTCAACATCCGTAAGTAAAATTGCAACTCTTTTATCTGCATCTGTACCTCCGGGCGAACCTTCATGAATCCCTAATGTGGTTTCTTTGATTCCTGTAGGGTTTTTCATTTTAACGGCAGAACGTTCTCCCCAAGATGAGATTACATCAGAACTAACCCAACCGTAAAGACCCGTATTAATACTGTCCATATCAACAGATGGTTTTTTACCTACCAAAAATCTTTTGTTGTTTTCTGCCATTTTGTAAACATACACCATCTGCCCGTTTGGTATTTTTACATCAGCAGCTTCTATCAGACTTGGAGAATTAAACACCATGATAGAATCATTTTTGTAATATCTTTCAGAATGTTTAATTACTTCCGGATTATTTGGCACGACTGCAACTCTTAGCGGATACCCTGTTTTTTCGCTTTTCAAAGAGCTGCTCCACAAAAGAAGATCAGACTCGGGAATCCAGCCGTAGGTTTTCACAGATTTTGAAGAAACTTTTTTCATTAAAGCATCAGGAATATATTCTGCAACTTTTACCATGCCGTCTCTGTTTTTCAGAACCATCAGAGGCTCTAAAAACTTGACTTCTTTATAAGATTTCTCATCACTTTTATCTAGATAAGCGGTATTTCTTGATCTGTCTGAGATGGCAATCCATGGAACGGATTTTTTTGAAAAACCGTCAATAACAGGAGCACTGTTGATGAGGCCATATTGTTTCGGCTCAGGCGTTTTTTTGGACGGCAATTTTACCTGACAGCTTGTAAGTAATACCGATAAGCCGATATAGTATGCCGCGAGAGGAAATTTATTTTTCATCTTAATATTCTTTATAGTTGGTGTATCATTTCAGAAAAAAATTCCAAAATAACTGTTTGTTTTATTTACTTTGATTAATGTCTGCCTTGGTTACGCAACCTGCCTCATCATAGCTGAGTTTTACAGTCTGAATGACCTTATTTTTATCAAACTGAAGGCTTGCACAATACAGATAAAAATTATTGATCTTACTGTCATTTACCTGTACAATAGAATTTTCATTATTGCATAAATATTTCCCCAAAAGGTAATTGTAATGGGTATTGAAGCTATTTCCGTTAGCAATTTGCTGAAGGTGATACTTAAAATCGTTATCTCTTTCTTCATAAGAATTATCTACTGTTGCTGCTTCTTCTACATCGTTGTAATCGGCAAGGATGGCGATTCTGTGAATGATAGGTTCTTTATCGGCATCGGTATAGAGCGTTACGACGTAATTTCCCGGTTTTTTGTAAGAGTATGTTGCAAGCTTCTCTTTTGAGTCGATACCTGTATTTTCTCCAAATTTCCAGGTAAACTGGGTAGCATCTGATACTGCCTTAAACTGGACGGTCTCAAACTGCATCGCTTGTGATTGTGCATCAATGACCGTAGGTACCCTCAAGCTATCTCTCGACTGTACTTCACGTCTCCCGGAAACAACAATAGGATATGTTTTTGTATACTGATCATCAATAATAAGTGCCACGTTATAAAACCCAGGTCTTTTAAAAATGTGAACCCCTTTGTTTTTATCTGATGTAGATCCGTCTCCGAAATTCCATTTTCTGGTTTTTGCAAATGGTGTTTTATCTTCAAAGAAAAGGCTGTCGCCTACCAAAACCGGTGAAGGGTAAACAGTTGCCAGGATATCGTCTGCTGAGTGAATTACTTTTTTCTGAAGCCACAATGCGACGAGGGCAGCAAGCAACAATGTTGCGATAACACCGATGATGATGTTTTTTTTGTTTTTTTCAAAATAGTTCATGATAATTTGATGTGATGTGTTGTAATATTTGTGTTTTTATCTGGCTTTCATGGCATTATCCCGATCAAAGAGGCGTTGTTCCTTATTTTTATACCCTACGATGCATTCCTGAGTTCTCTTTTCAAAATTCTTGGTATCAAATGAAATAGTCGTTATCCTTTTTTTGTCGTTGTAGTACATTTCGAAAAGCTTTGCAATCTGAGGATAAGCGTCTATTCTGTTATCATCTGTACTAAATCTTTTTTTGGTTCCACGTATATAATCGGTGTTTCTTTCAATCTCGTGATCTACCATGACATCCGGAATTTCTTCTTTGATACGGGAAATCTGCGTAAAAGTACTGTCAACTATTTTTTGAATTTTCTTCTGTTCGTTATCAAACTTAGCTTTTTCTTCCAGTCGGTCTAATGCGACAATATCTGATGAAGTAAAAGGAGATTCGAAACGGTTCAGAAAAATAATTCCCAGCAGAATCATAGCGGCCAGCAACATCAGGATGAGATATAAAAACTGAAAACGTTTTTCTTTTTTGGATAGTGTAATTTGTCCCTGCATAATTTGGTGTCTTTAAAGTGGTTTTATCTTCTCCTTCTTCCTCCTGAGTAGTTTCTTGTAGGATCTTTCATAAGTTCCCGGTTAACAGTAGCAACTTTCCCTGTACAATGTACCAGCTCATTACGTGCAAATTCTTTCTTGTTTGATGCATCGATAATTTTTGTTTTAAGAGTCAGCATCGGATTGATTTGATTAAGCAAAGAAGAATAATGTCTGAGGTTATCAGCACTATCAGAACCTATAACTCTCCTAATTTCATCAATCTCATCAGCAATCTGACGGCGCAACGGAATATCATTTTCTACCGCAGCAATATCCAGCGACGCAATGTTATACTGAAGACTGTCTACCATAATTTTCATGGCCTTAGAACGAGCCAGCAATTTTTCATACTCTTCTACTTCCTTCTCCATTCCTACACGCTGAGTGTGGTAACTTTTAAAAAAGAAAAATACGGTACAAAAAGAAATTAAGGATAAGACAACGAATGATAAGATAAATTTCCAGATGCCTACTCTGACATCAGATTTGTTCAATTTTTTATCTCTAGTGGTAGACATAGTTATGATTTGGTTTGGAATGTGAAAATATAAAAAAAATATTTATTTACAAAATTAAATATGAGGTCTGCAAACTATTCACAATTTTTTAATGTTAAGTTTAATTTTACAATCCGAAAGATTTTCATACTTTAGTGATCAAATTTTATTTTACTTATACCAAATCATAGAAATAAAATGAGCAAAATATTAACCAATACGGTTCGGTTTTCCATTGCCGACAGCGATTTTTATTTTAAAAAAATAATGATCAAAACGCTGCTGGAAAATCCTTTTAATATGCTTCTCAATGACTGTAACAACGGTCATGAGCTTATCAACAGAATCTACAGAAAACAGGAAGACGTTTTTATTGTAGAACTCTTCATGCCGGTTCTGAGCGGGCTTGAAGCCATCAAATTTATCCGGAAAAACAACGAAGAAACGCCTATCATCACCTATTCCGGGACTTACCAGGAAGATATGGCTGATATTTTAGATAAAATTCCAAACATTTATTATTGTCAGAAAAACAGCAATGTAATCAAAGATTTAATCAAAGGTCAGATTACATCACAAGATTTTGATTATCAAGCGTACTCCGAAAGCTGGAAACAGCAACCTTTGGCAGTTCAGGAGTATATGAACCGGCAAAAAAAGAGCCAGGAAGAACTCTCTTCTACAGAGATCCAGCTGATGAAATTTTGCTATGAAGGGCTCAGTAACAAAGAGATAGGCGAACAACTGAACTTGAGCACCAGAACTATTGACACGTATATCAACAGACTTACAGAAAAGCTTGGCTTAAAAACAAAACTGCACCTCATCCGCTTCTGTGTAGAAAACGGGTACTATAATTCGAGCATGTAAAAGGTGTTTATATGGAGTAATATCGTACTAAATATAAAATTCTCAGTGTCTTAACCGAAATATTTTCGTTACTAATTTGTTACTATTCAATTTTTTTGACTAAATTTGCACACCTAAAATTTAAAATTAAAAAAGGAAATGACAAAGGCAGAATTGGTAAACACCATCTCAAATAAATTGGGAACAGAAAAGAATGAAACACAGAAAGTTGTAGAAGCTTTTATGCAGGAGATCAGGACTTCTATGTATAATGGAGACAATGTTTACTTAAGAGGTTTTGGATCTTTCATCGTTAAAACTAGAGCAGCAAAAACGGGAAGAAACATTTCTAAGAACACAGCAATAGAGATTCCTGCACATAATATTCCTGCTTTCAAGCCATCAAAATCTTTTGTGGAGAAAGTGAAAACTAAAGTTGCAGTAAAATAAGAATAACAATTGAATATTAACTAGTTACACAAAAAATTTAACATTATGCCAAGCGGAAAGAAAAGAAAAAGACACAAGGTTGCAACACACAAAAGAAAGAAAAGAAGAAGAGCGAACAGACATAAGAAAAAATAATCTCAACTAGAGATTTTGTAATATAATAATATAGTTGGTGTTTATATTTTTTTAATATTCACCAACTATATTTTTTGTTTGTTACCACAAGATTTCAGAACAATTCAGCTTAAAAATTAATATCCGAATTTCGAAAATTTAGCATTAAATTTAAAAATGAAAAATACTAATCAATATCTGAATCAACTTTAATCTAAAAAAAAATATCTTATATCAAAATGAAGAAAGAACTTATAATTTCGCACGAAGATGAGCTTACAAAAATTGCTTTATTGGAAGACGGAAGATTATGTGAACTTCATGAGGAAGAAGACAAAAACGACTTCGTAGTCGGAGATTTATTTATAGGAAAAGTAAAAAAACTGGCTCCCAACCTTAATGCAGCATTTGTAAATATCGGATACGACAAAGACGCTTTCCTGCATTATCAGGATCTTGGACCGCAATATCTTACCTACAAAAAATTTCTAAAAGACACGGTTTCTAAAAAACAAAATACATCAAGTTTAAAAAATTTTGAAATACAACCTGAAATTGATAAAAACGGAAATGTAGATAAAGTAATCGCAAAAGATGACGTTGTCATTTTACAGATTACAAAAGAACCCATCTCTACGAAAGGCCCGAGAATATCTACTCAGATTTCTCTCACGGGTCGTTTTTTGGTCTTAATACCATTTGATAATAAAGTTTCTATCTCAAAAAAAATCGGTAGTTCTGAAGAGAAAATAAGACTCAGAACTTTGATTGACAGTATAAAACCGGAAGGTTTTGGCGTCATCATCAGAACCGTAGCCGAAGGCAAGAAAGTCGCTGATCTTCACAATGATATGAATCAATTGATTCAGAAATGGGAAAATACTTTTAAGAATATTCAAAAAAATAAAGTCCCTTCTAAAGTATTGAGTGAAGACGATAAAGCGTCGTCTATTTTAAGAGATAATTTCAACCAGGATTTTGTAAACGTCTTCTGTGACGACGAACAAATGGTTGAAGAAATGAAAAATTATCTGGAAGTCATTGCTCCTGAACGTAAAAATATTGTTCAGTTTTATGACTCCCACATTCCTCTCCTCGAATATTATAACGTTGAAAAACAGCTTAAACAAAGCTTTGGTAAACACGTAAATATTCCAAGTTCAAAAGGTGCTTACCTTGTGATAGAACACACTGAAGCATTGCACGTAATCGACGTTAACTCCGGAAATAATATTACAAACGGAAATGTTGCTACCAAAGAACACGGCCTTAACGTGAACAAAATGGCAGCTACAGAAATAGCAAGACAGCTACGTCTACGTGATATGGGCGGTATCATTGTTATCGATTTTATCGACATGATCAACCCAGATCACAGAAGAGATTTGTTTGAACATCTGAAAGCAGAAATGAGCCGTGACAAAGCGCGCCACAAGATTCTGCCTCCAAGTAAATTTGGACTGATACAGATCACCAGACAGAGAAACCGTCCGGAAAAACAAATCGACATCAAAGAAGAAAACCCCAACAAAGACGGAGAAATAGTAGCTCCAATCGTTATTGTTGAGAAAATGGAAGATACCATCAGAACCATTATGCAGAAAGACAAAGGAAAACTTTACCTGCATGTACATCCTTTCGTAGAAGCTTTCCTTACCAAAGGAATTAAAAGCATACAGATGAAATGGTTTTTGAAGTACAAAAAATGGGTAACCATTATCCCAAGGGATTCTTTTAAATATTTAGAATACAAAATCTACAATTCGAAAAAAGAAGAATTAAGCGGATATTCTAATTAAAAAACACAAAAGGCCTTCAGAATTTTCTGAAGGTTTTTTTATAACTTATTTCATTTTAAAACTTTAGATACAACATCCATTAGGAACATCTGTTTCCCCCAAATCAAACATACTGAAAATAAATCCCTACCTGATTTAAAAAAACAACAAAACAACCCCGTTAAGCACTATTAATAAAGGGGTTATCAACTCCATTATAAAATAAAATTTAAAATAACTCACAATATATGGATTTTAAAATTCAATAATTGCGAAAAGAATAAAATAACATCATTTATATTACATTATTCAGTAAAAATTTACGTTTATACACCAAATATACATGGTTTTTTCGTACATTTATGTACTGAAAACTAAGACCGATGAAACCAAATTTAACTATTTTTGATGAGCCTCTTTTGTACACGGAAGGTTTATCTAAACTCCTTGTACAAAACAAAATTTTTAGCTCCATAGAAATTTTCAATACCTCAGAAAGTTTATACAGTCACGTCAAAGACAGTCCCCCTGAATATCTGATGATCAGTTCAAATATTTTGATGTTAAGTGACCTTTATAACTGTATTGATAAAGTGATATCGCAAAACAATAACATCAAAATCATGGTGATCGGAAATTCTTACGATGTGATTGTGATTCGAAAACTTTTTAACAAAGGCATCAAAAGTTATCTTGATAAGAACAGCAGCTACGACGAATTTATAAAATCTCTGAATGCTCTTCGCTCAGACGAAATTTACGTTTGCGAATATGCAAAGAAAATGATGTTCAACTTTATCAGCAACGAACAGGAAAAGCAAACCCCAAATATAAAAGAACCGCTCACAAGACGTGAACTTGAAATTCTTAAGCTAATTTGTGACGGTCATAGCAGTAAAGATATCGGCGGGCAACTTTTTATCAGCATCAATACTGTAGAAACTCACAGAAAAAGAATCTTAATGAAATTGAACGTGAAAAATTCTGTAGGCGTCGTAAAATACGCCCTTGAAAACAATATCTTTAGTTAATACAAAATACTTAAACAAAAAAAAATCAAAACCAATAAAGGTTTTGATTTTTTTGTTTCATCATGTATCTTAAGCCTCTATTCGTAATCCGGCATCTCGCCGTTTGTAAATAATACCGCTCGGGTAAAATCAATCATTAAATTATTTAAATCAATGATTACAATATTCTTCTGAGAAATATTGTCGTTTGAAGTATTCATTAATATTATTTGAGAATTATTGGGTGAAAATCTTGGATCTAAATCGTTTGTTCCAAGAGGCCTGTCACTCTCTACCGTAACATCTACAATTGAATTGTTGACCAAATTATAAATAAAAACATGAGAATCTAGCTGTCTGTAATTGGCATCCTGATATCCTGAAACATCATGCGTGTAGAGTAATTTTTGCCCGTCTACAGAAAAATTGAGTCCACCGGTTGCGCCCGTAGGAGCTGAAAATACATTTTGTAAAACATTTCCTAACATGTCAATAATAAAAATTTTGGTATTGTAACCGCTAAAGTTATTGGTCTTCAATGCAATTTTGGTGTTGTCATAACTCCAATCTGCTTCTGAAATCAGGCTTCCGTCAGGAGTTGTGTAGATAAGCTGCTGCCCAGTACCGTCTTTATTAATTCTATATAATTTGTCAAAATTTGAATAGATAAATGCGCTGCCACTTGTATTCCATGAAAAATCTACTTCATCCTGATTAAAACCTGCAACCGGAATTTGGGTCACTTTAAAAAGATTACTTCCATCAGGATTGACGGTGAAAATATGACTTCCGCCCGCATCATTTCTTAAAAAAGCAACAAGCCCGGCATTATTGTTTTTTCTAGGCCGCCAGCTGTTGCTTGCTGAACTCGTCAGTTGAAAATTATTCCCCTGACTATCGCTGGACATGATCACAAAGTTTCCATTTTGTTTGCGTACATAATGATAACGGTTTGCAGGAGTTGCATTTGTTGTAAATTTAAAGACAGAGCTTAAAACATCAGGATGAATACCGTCTGAAACGGAAACCTGCCAAAAATAGCTTACCCCGAATTGTAAATTAGACAAAGTATAAGTCTTAACTTTCAAATCATTCACTTCAATAACATTGGTATTGATATTATTTTTAACCGTAAGCTTATATGTAAGACTGTCTGTTTTATCAGGATCAGTAGCGTTCCAACTAAGTTGTACCGTCAATGGTTGATTTTCAGCATTGTCAATCGGGCTTAATAATACAGGTGCGGTAGGCGGAGAATTGAGAGATTCATCATCATCCATTTCAAAAACAACGGTAACAATCTGGTTCTCGCTCTGAATATTTACCGCTTGGAAGTTAGCGACATACCCCGTAAGCTCGGCTTTTATAGAATAATTACCTTTCGGAATGTCTTTAATTTCAAACATTCCATCTTTATCACTAAATACAGTCTGCGTACTTGGTGTGGTGAAAATTTTCGCATTTGCGATGGCTACATTTGTTCCTTTCTTTACTACTTTGCCTTTCAGCACGCCCTTTTGGCTCTGCTCTACCAAATCTTCACTGCACGAAGCCAACGTGAAGAGTAAAATCAGTATTGAGAATATTTTGATATAAGTTTTCATAGTTTACGTTTTTATTTTTTTCCGATATAAAAATTAATTCCTAAAGCAAATCTCAGATTCTGATCTTTTCTCTGGCCATTCACAAAGCCGTCCCAATCATCAGTGAAACCCAAATCATATTGAGAAGAAAGCCTTAAACCCAAATTTTTCTGAACCAGATATTCCAGACCACCCCCAAACTGACCTTTGTATCTCGTCTTATCGCTAGAAAACATCGAGCCCAAACCTGCATAAACATAGGGCGAAAGCTTAAATTTCGGAATAATCAGATATTCAAGGTTGAGCTCAGTACCTATATATGTTTTTGAGATGATATTTTCATTTTCCATTGTAAAAACATTGGCATTGGCTTCGAGGTTGAAATTATCTGCAAAAAAATATTTAATACCTAGTTTACCACCGACGGTAGTTTTAGGATTTACATAATCGCCTCTTACTTTATTGGCTTCAATTTGTCCGAAAATAGAAACGTTCTGTCTATCGTTTGTGGGATATTTATTTCCTACAAGTCTGTTATTGCTGATTTTCTGCTCAGCATTATACTCATCAACGATTTGCTGATATTTTGCAGGCACATCCACTGCTTTCCCCCAAATTTTATCTCTGATGCCTTCTACGATTAAAGATTTCACCGCTTTTTCGATAGCATCGGTAACTGCCATTTGGATGGGTTCATTTTGGGTCACTCCTACTTCAGCTTCCAAAAGTCTTTCTGTGTCTACATATTTAAAGAAACTTCCGTTGATGCTTGTGGAGAGAATTGTTTTCGAAACATACACAGTTTTTAGAATTTCACCATTTAAAGTAGAAACCGCTCTTAGATAAATCGTAATTCTGTCTTGTCTGTATTGTGTAGAAGCACCAATACCGAAATATCTTGCTCCAATGCCTCCAGTCATAATATTACTATCGTAAGAGATCACACCACCCTCTAAAAGAGTTCCTGCGTATAACAACGGTGGTAAAGCCTGGCTGTTTTTATCTACATCTTTAAGGTATTCCTGACGGGTTGATCTGATGATCTGTCTTTCGTTAAGAAGATTGGCAATATTTTCTCTTTCAATAGGTGTAAACCATCTGCTGTCTTCTAATGCTTTGATGAGGATGGTTGTAGTACCCTGCGGAACCGCTGTACTCCAGTTATTTCCGTTTTCCGAAGGTTTGTACTGCCCAGTCTGATCTCGGAACTTATAGACGCCTATGACGATTTTTTCTTTTGGCAAAGGTAAATTGCGAAGTTCTGTGGTGTAAGGGGTAATCTCCCCCATCATCGATTTTTCTTTCTCTGCGGGAAGTCCAAGAATGGAAGTGCAACTTTGCATCACATACAAAAGCACAAAGCCAAATACGATTCTGAATTTCGTATAGATTCTCATGGTAAGGTTTTTAGTTTTAGTTTTTTTAAATTATTTCGGAACCACAATCTCAGATTGCTCACCGGTATTGGTATCCAAAATACTGATCATCATTCCCTGAGCTGTATTGGTAATCTGAAGGTATAACGAGCCAAACATATAGTTCCCTGCCTGCACACCTCCAGAGCCAAACTGATCCTGAAATAATTTTCTTGATAACTCACTCAAAACCTGACGGTTTAAGCTGTCTGTGAAATTACTCAGAGAACCTGAGTTTCCGGTAAGGCTGTTGCTTAATTTATCATCAAACTGATTCTGAGCGCTCGCTGAGCTCAGCAACCATTGATAATTGAATGTATCGCCGCCAAAGGCAGGATTGATCGGTTTGTATACCAGCTGTTGAGATTTTGCCAGAAAAAATCCTGATAAAAAAATCATTGCTGTAAAAAGAGTTTTCATGGTGGTTAGTTTTTAGTAGATGAATTCGTTTTTAATGAGATTCTTCCGGGTATTATAGTCTTTTATATATCTCAAAGTATAATCTAGCTGCTCCCTCAGATAGTCTTCACTGGGATTCGTCATAAAACTATAGACGAGTTTATCATCAACCTGTATATTGATCTGTCCGCTTGTTCCTCTGGCAGGCAGTTCGGTAATTGTAATCGCAGAATTGCTCTTGTCTGGAATTTGACTGTACTGAATATAAAATAAATCGTAAAAGTCTCTTCCTACTTTGCTTTTAGTCTCGTCAATCGTCAGTCCGCTCAATTCAAAAGCTTCTTCTTTTTCCACAACACTTACTGATTTCTTAAAAAAATCCTGATTGATTTCCAGGCTGTCTTTTGCCAATAGTTTTTGTGTCTGCTCGTCTCGAATGTATAGGAAGGCTTTTATGGCATCTCGCTGATCCAGATTGACGCTCATTTCAGACAAAGCTTTGCTCTCGTTAGGATTGATAGAAAATTTCCCGCTCTGTTTATTGTTGGAAAGGTTTCCGCCGGCACTTTTTTTAATTGAGATCAAAAGGTAATTCAGTTCCTGATAGGTAGAACTATTATTGGTAACCAATGCTTTAATTTTCAACTGCTTTTCTACGACATCTTTCTCAATTTTTGCGACCATCTTTTTGTCATCCTGCCCAAATGTAAAAATCGACAAGAACACAAAAAGAAAGCTGTACGATATAAAGATGAAATTTTTCATAGCAGAAGTTTAATAATTTCGCATAAAGACCGTCAGGTTATCACCTTTCACATTCAGATGCATGCCTTCAGAGACACTGTTGCTTCCTGCAATATCAACCATATTGTTATTACCCTGAGTTGTAATTGCTGTTTTGGCTTCTTTTGAAGAGAATGCATTATTAAAATAAATACTGTTTTGATCACCAAATTGCTGCACGACAATATTTGTTTTGGCATTTATATTTAAATCTGCCGTATTTGAATTCCCAATTTGTGCAACTTGTGAAATAGAAGAAGCAGATAAAGATGGGTCGGCATTCTGTAAATTAATCATATCAACTGCAGTCTGGCTGTTAATACGATTCCAGTCTATTTGCTGTGACTGCGCCAGCATCGTTGAGAGAAGCGCCAGGGTAACAAATATTTTCTCGAAGATTTTCATTTTTATTTTTTTTAAAGGTACTTGAATACAGTGCTTTACAAAACACGTCAAACGGTTACTTATAGAAAATCACGGTTTACAATGATCCCGTTCCGTATTTATACGCAAAACTGTTTTAACCAAAAAAAGGAGAAGCCGAAGCCCCTCCTTTGTAGTATTAATATGAATGAAATTAATTTCCGCTTTGAGTTACAGTAATATTGTTATTGAATCCTACTTGTGATCCTACGTGTACGTTACCGATTCCGGTTTGAGAAACTGTAGAAGTATTATTCCAACCATATTGTACATCTGTACTTTTGTTGTTATCACCATTCTGAGTGTGAGAAATTTCGTTATCCCAAGATAATCCGAAAATTCCATCCTGATTAGAGTTAGAGATGTTACCGTCTCCTGTTTGTGATACTATTACACTGTTATTTGAGATACCTCTCTGGTAAGAATACGCTTCGTTTTCATTTCCGGTTTGATTAATTGTAGCTGAATTATCAAAACCTCTTTGCTCAGAATCTGTCTTATTAAAATCTCCAACCTGGCGAACTTCAAGATTGTTATCGGAACCGTTTTGATAACCTAAACTTTCATTATTGTTTCCATCAGATAATTGATAAGACATGTTATTTGAACCAATCTGATCAATCACAGCATTGTTATCGTCACCATCCTGAAATTGCTCAGCAGAATTTCCTCTTCCTCCACTGAAAGATCCATTACCTTGAGTGGCGGTAGCCATGTTTCTGTCACCCAGCTGATCTTGTACAATACTAGAGTTTGCACTTACCAACTGAGTTGCTGTAGCTTCGTTATCATCACCTTCTTGTCTTTGATCAATATCATTTAAACGTCCAACTACAGCTGCGCTCGAATTATTACCTTCCTGAGTAGCTGTTGCAACGTTATCGTTACCGTCTTGATATTGTGTAATTCCTGATAGCGAAGTGTTTTTGCTTTGACTTGCAGAAGCCCAGTTGTTATCTCCGCCAACTTGTGTCTGCATGATATCTGAATCTGCAGTTTTTAATTGAGAAGCAGTCGCTGTATGATCATCACCGGTTTGAATCTGTTCTACTGAGTTACGAAGACCAAATTGAGCCGAACTTGTACCTTGTGTCGTTGTAGCTGTATTATCGCTTCCTGTTTGAGTTGTTTTATTTTCATTAAATCTACCGTGCTGCATTACAGTACCTTCGTTAGAAGCACCTACTTGAGTGTAGACGTTTTTATTCTCCTGTAATCTTTGGTTTACAGTCAAATTGTTACCGCTACCTGCTTGTGTAGCATTGTTGTTATTTTCTTGGGCAAAAGTAAATCCCATTGCAGTAAGAGCGAAAGCTCCTGTTACTAATTTTTTCATGGTAAGAAATTTTTTATTGGTTAGTGATACAAATTTAGAGCTATCACAACCTGAAAAATACCACCAGAAAAGGGTAAATTTACAATATCATCAGATACAGTTTGAATCGTAACCGTTTCCAGTTTCGGCTAGTCATTAGTATCAGGTAGTTATGCTATACGTAAAAATACGGTAGAGAAATTGAAAGAAAAATTATGGTTAATTAACATCAACAAGTATTCCTTTTTATAAGATATATTAGTAATTTTGAGATATGGAAAGTTTTGGAAAAGATTTATTGCAAAAAATCAAAAAAGCCCAGCTCGGCGGCGCCAATGCACATGGAGTTTTCTCGCCTCCATACCGTGAAGTTCTTACCCATGATCAGATTATTAAAAACAATCCAAAATTTGCTGCGGTAAATATTGTTCTTTATCTACGGGATAATGAATGGTTTTTCCCGCTCATCCAAAGAACAGAGAATGAACGCGACAGACACAGCGGGCAAATATCTTTACCCGGAGGAAAACGTGAAGAATTTGACAAAGATTTTGCTGAAACTGCCATCCGTGAAACGTCAGAAGAAATCGGTTTAGAAAAACCTTATGTGAGAATCATCCGTGGGATGTCTCCTATTTACATTCCGCCGAGTAATTTTTATGTTTATCCTTATATTTCTTATTCAAAAAGAAATCCTGAATTTATCCTTCAGGAAAGTGAGGCGGTAGAAGTTATTGAATTTCCAATCACCTCATTTTTAAATCTACCGGATTCACCGGAAATAATGTCATTGCCAGGCGCAGGAGGAAAAGAAGTTCCTGTGATTAATTTCAACGGATATATCATTTGGGGAGCAACCGCAATGATACTCAGCGAATTCAGCCAGTTGATTAAAAAAATGTAACTTTGCAGATATTATGTTTAATTGAAAAATGGCGAAGAAGAACATATTCACCGATTCGTTCGGCACTCCTTATTTTTTAAAAAGGTTTATCATTTTTATTCTGGGAATTGTTTCTTACAGAAGATTTAACGGTTTTAATAAGCTGAAAATCACCGGAACAGAACATTTAGTAGACCTTCCGGATTCTAATGTCCTTTTCGTTTCCAATCACCAGACCTATTTTGCCGATGTTGCCGCAATGTATCATGCATTTTGTGCGGTGAATAATGGCTATTTAAATACCATAAAAAACCCTATTTACCTTCTTAATCCAAGAGTTGATTTTTATTATGTTGCAGCCGAAGAAACCATGAATAAAGGGATTCTTCCTAAAATTTTTAAAATCGCCGGCGCAGTAACCGTAAAAAGAACCTGGAGAGCTGAAGGTAAAAACGTCAACAGAATGGTTGATTTAGGCGAAATTGATAACATCATGAAAGCCTTAGACAACGGTTGGGTAGCCACTTTTCCGCAGGGAACAACCGCAGCATTTGCACAGGGAAGAAAAGGAACGGCAAAACTGATTAAAAACCAAAGACCTATTGTTATTCCAATTAAAATAAATGGGTTCAGAAGAGCGTTTGATAAAAAAGGACTTCGGGTAAAAGTAACCGGAGTAAAACCAACAATGGAATTTAAAAAACCCTTAGATATCAATTACGACGAAGAAAACGCACAACAGATTCTTCTGAAAATCATGACTGCCATTGAGCAGACTGAAGATTTCAACGTACTCCACACGTATGATGAAGAAATTAAAGCAAAGAAGTCTGAACAACCCAATCCATAAAAAATTTAAAGTCATTATGAAAAAATTAATAGCGATATTATTATTAATCATGATCACGGTTTCTTGTAACAGCCAGAAAGTTTATTCAGATTTTGATATCAGTTATTCAAAAAGTGGTGGGTGTGCACCGATCTATGAAAACCTTTTGATCAAAGGAAACGAGGTACATTATTCTTTCGAAGGTCAGGAAAAGAAAATCAAAACAACTTTTAAGCTTACCAATGAAGAAATTCAGAATCTTAATCAAGTTTTGACTCAGAATAACTTCAGACATATCGCCGAAGATCACAAAAAAATATACGACCGTGTTGCCGTTTCCATCAATGTAAAAAATGGTGAAAACAGTGCCAATAAAACCGATGCAAGCATGATTATGCCTCAGTCTCAGAAAAACTGGGATCAAATCGTCAATGCTTTTCAGAACATCATCAGTAAAAACGTAAAAAACACTCAATAAATTTGAAAACCCATTTCATTGCCATCGGCGGAAGCGCCATGCACAACCTTGCTATTGCGTTAAAAGATAAAGGATACGAAGTTTCAGGCTCAGATGATGCCATTTTTGAACCTTCAAAATCAAGACTTGAGAAAAAAGGAATTCTTCCCGAAGAATTGGGTTGGTTTCCTGAGAAAATCACTTCAGATATTGATGCCGTCATTCTTGGAATGCATGCTCATCAGGACAATCCTGAATTGGCAAAAGCAAAAGAATTAGGCCTGAAAATATATTCGTACCCTGAGTTTTTATACGAACAGTCAAAAACAAAAACCCGTGTTGTCATTGCTGGTTCACACGGTAAAACCACCATCACATCAATGATTCTTCACGTTCTGAATTTTCACGAAAAAGATGTTGATTACATGGTTGGAGCACAGCTTGAAGGCTTCGACTGTATGGTAAAACTGACGAAAGACAATGATTTCATGGTGTTGGAAGGTGATGAATATCTGTCATCTCCTATCGATTTACGTTCAAAATTTTTATTGTACCAACCGAATATCGCTTTAATGAGCGGGATTGCATGGGATCACATCAATGTTTTTAAAACGTTTGATGATTATATTGAGCAATTCAGAAAATTCGTTGCAAGTATCACTCCGGGTGGAGTTTTAGTGTATAATGAAGAGGATTCTGAAGTTTTAAAAGTGGTTGAAAATGCCGAAAATTATTTCAGAAAAATCCCTTACAAAACTCCCAAATATGAAATCGTCAATGGAAAAGTTCATTTAAAAACCGAAATGGGAGATATTCCTTTATCTGTTTTTGGTGCACATAATTTACTGAATCTTGAAGGAGCAAGACACATCTGCCATACGTTAGGTATCATGGACGAAGATTTTTACGATGCGATCATGAGTTTCAAGGGTGCTTCAAAGCGTCTTGAAAAAGTAGAAAGAGAAGACAAAGGAACACTTTATAAAGACTTCGCACATGCCCCCAGCAAAGTAAAAGCTGTGGTAAAAGCATTCTGTGAACAGTTTAAAAATAAAAAAAAATACGGCTTTCTTGAATTACACACCTATTCAAGTCTGAATCCTGTATTTTTAGAACAATATGACCATGCAATGGATGGCTTAGATGAAGCCATTGTTTTCTATTCTGAGGACGCTTTAAAGATCAAAAGAATGGAGCCTATTTCTCCTGATTTAATTAAAGAAAAATTTAAAAATGAAAATCTTAAAGTCTTTACCAACGCAGAAGAACTTCATGCTTACTGGGATTTATTAGATAAAACTCAGGGTGTTTATATGATGATGAGTTCGGGTAATTTTGGTGGATTGGATTTGACGAAATAAAATTATCATAATACATAAAAAAAGCTGTACTCATGATGAATACAGCTTTCTTTATGTTTAAATTGAAACATTTTCAGTTTTAAATATCCGCCACAGCATTCAGCATTTTTTCTTCCCAAGACGGATCTTTCGGGTCAAAAAACAATCTTTTTCCGGTGTCTAAGGAACGGACAACATTCATTTCATCTTCTGATAACTCAAAATCAAAAACATTGAAATTCTCTTCAATTCTTGAAGGCGTCACAGACTTAGGAATCACACAGAAACCTTCCTGCAAATGCCATCTCAGAATCACCTGAGCAACCGTTTTATTATACTTCTCAGCAATATTTTTTAAATCCTGATTTTCTAAAAGATCGGCATTCCCATTTCCAAGCGGACTCCAGGGCTGAGTTACTATATTATTTTCTATGTCATAAACCTGCAGTTCTTTTTGCTGGAAAATCGGGTGCAGTTCAATCTGATTGATCACCGGAAGAACCGTAGAATTTGCTTTTAATTCCTCCAGTTTTTCAACTGTAAAATTACAAACACCAATGGCTTTGATTTTCCCTTCATGATACAATTCTTCCATCGCCTTCCATGCTCCGATAAAATCCGAATACGGCCAATGGATAAGATACATATCCAAATAATCCAATTGCAATCTGTCGAGAGTCCTCTGAAAAGCAGCTTTCGCTTTCTCATAGGTTGTATCCTGAACCCATAATTTTGAAGTTACAAACAAATCTTCTCTGTCAATTCCTGAGTTTTTTATTGCATTACCAACAGCCGTTTCATTTTGGTAAATAGCAGCCGTATCAATCATTCTGTAACCTGTTTCAACGGCTTTTACAACTGCGTTTTCGCATTCCTGCATATCTTCCATTTGCCAGACTCCGAAGCCTAAAGCAGGTATATCTACTCCATTATTCAATGTAATTACAGGTTGCCCTGTGTATGTTTTTTGTTGCATATTATTTTTATTTTAATTTAATGTTGAACAAATTTCGGATAAAGTTTTAAATCTTAGGGTATCAATTTTATTTAAAATATCTTTTATACTATTTTTAACAATCTCTGCCCTGGCTTTATAAAATTCTTTCAAAAAATTATATTTTCTCTACCAATAATTTTATTTTTACAAAAATTCCATATAGTGTCAGAAATACGATTAGCTACAGAAAAAGATTACCCAAGAATCATGGAAATCTGGGAATCTGCCGTAAAAGCGACTCACGATTTTTTATCAGAAGAAGATTTTAACTATTTTAAAGAAGTTACTCCACAAGATTATTTACCGAATCTTGAGGTTTATTTGATTACCGAAAATGAAAAAGCAGAAGGCTTCGCTTCTGTTGCTGATGGAAATTTAGAAATGCTTTTCATTCATAATGATATGCGTGGAAAAGGTTTAGGTAAAACTTTATATCAATTCATGAAAGATAAAACCAAGCTTACAAAAGTAGATGTTAATGAACAAAATCCTCAAGCTATTGGGTTTTACGAAAGATTAGGTTTCAAACAAACCGGAAGATCAGAAAAAGATGGTTCCGACAAAAACTATCCGATCATTCATATGAGTTTGTAATCAAATTTAGAGATCTTTCTTACCCATCACTTCTTTGAACAAGCCTTTGATATGATCAATTTCATTCTGATACATCGTTTGTTTTCTGCAACCAAAATATAAAGTATTTTCTAATTTTCTTCCTCCTTCCCAAATCAGTTTCACATCACCATTTTCAATCTCGTTTTTGCATAAAAAGTCCGGAACGACGGCTAATCCTGTTCCTCCTTTCAGACAGCGGATGATTGAATTGAGGTTGGGAACTATATAATTGGGTCTGAAATTCGGCTTATGGCCAAAGTTCAACAGCCAAAACTGAAAAAGATGCTCCATATCTCCTGTTGTTCCGTACCATTTTTCCTGTTTCAGCCAGTTTTCGATTTCCTTAAAATCTTTGGTTTTTAAAACTTCTTTAAAACTATCTATATCTACATTTTTGCCACCGACTAAAATAATCTGTTCGGAAGAAAAAGCTTCGTGCAGAATATTCGGCGAAGTACCTTTTTTGGGAGTAATGATTAAATCTAAAATTCCTTTATCGAGCTGATCCAGCATTTCAGGATATTCCCCAAAACCGATAATTAAATTAAAATCTAACGTAGAAACATATTGCTCTAATGTTGTCTGAAAAGTTTCAAAGCACATTCCCACACTGATGGTTGGAGTTGTTTTCTCGGTAGATTTTTGAAAGTTTTTCTCTACTTCCTCCAGCTTAGATAAGGCCTCGGAAACCGCATTGAATAAAACTTTCCCTCTCTCAGTTGGGATCATTTTCCTTCCGGTTCTGTCAAATAATTTATACCCAACATATGCCTCCAATGAGCCTAAATGCAGACTTACTCCAGGCTGCGAAATAAATAAAGATTCTGCCGCTCCTGTCAAAGTTCCGGTTTTATAGATTGCTCTGAAAGTTCGGTACCACTCTAAATTAACCATATTTTCATATCAATATTCTGATATAAAATTATAAAATAATTATTAAAATGATAGAAGTAAATGGATAAGAATGTAAAGAAAAATGTTATTTAATTAATTCAACAAGATAAAAATTCACGAACCTCATTTACTTAAAAGGAAAAAAGTACAACAAATATCTACTTTTAACTATTTTTCCAGGCTGTTAACTCCCTTACCTTTGCCATGTAAATAAATCTAACCATTGATTAATTTAAAAAAATTGGCAAAAAAAAATAAACAAAGCTTACAATCTAAAATTATTATTCAACTTAATTATTAAACAATGAAAACAAAATCAACTTTCAAATCGTTAGGATCAGTTATTCTTTTATCTTTTACATTAATGCTTCTAAGCGGATTATCAAAATTCTCTGCTCAAAGCACAAAAATGATTAAAAATGTAGTTTTAGTACATGGTGCTTTTGTAGACGGGTCAGGCTACAGAGGGGTTTACGACATTTTAAGCAAAAAAGGCTACAATGTGACTGTAGTACAAAATCCATTGAGCTCATTGCAAGATGACGTGGAAGCAACCAAGGCAGCTCTTGACAAACAGGACGGACCAGCCATTCTAGTCGGGCATTCTTACGGAGGGAGCGTTATTACAGAAGCCGGCGACCATCCTAAAGTCGCAGCATTGATCTATCTCGCAGCATTTCAGTTAGATGAAGGCGAATCTGCATTAGATTGGGCGATGACAGAGCCAGGATCTCCTAAAAACGGGATATTACCTGCTGATGATAAAGGAATATTATATTATGAAAAGAAAAAATTTCATGAAGGATTTGCAGCAGACATCCCGAAAGCACAGGCAGATTTCATGTATGCTTCACAAGGTCGATTTGCAGCAGCAGCATTAGCGGCAAAAGTTACCAAAGCACCATGGAAAACAAAACCCTCATACGGAATCGTAGCTATGCAGGATGAGGCTATTCTCCCAAGCATTCAGCGTAAAATGTATAAAAAAGGAAATGCTAAAATCACAGAAATAAAAGGAAGCCACGCCGTATTTATTTCTCACCCTCAGGAAGTTGCTGACGTCATTATCAGAGCTTCAAAAGAAGTGAAATAATTTCTAAAATTTTAACGAGACAAAAATAAAGCTGCTTCACATGATGTGAAGCAGCTTTGTTATAATAAAAACCGGCAATCTATCATTATTATGATAACAAACTATGATTTATACTATTTTTATAATAGATAGTTCAGACATAACTTTGCACTATAAAATTTAAACATTTACTAAAATGAAAAAAGTATTAATTATTAACGGCGGACAAAATTTCGGACATTCTGGAGGGAAATATAATCAGACGATTGCAGCAAACACTTTAGAAGCATTGAAAGAATTTGAAAATGTAGAAGTGAAAACTTCAAACATCAGCGAAGGTTATGATAAAAATGCAGAGGTTGAGAAATTCGTTTGGGCAGACTTTATCATTTATCACACGCCTATCTGGTGGTTTCAATTGCCTAATGGTTTCAAAAAATATATTGATGAAGTTTTCACAGCCGGTCATGCAAAAGGAATTTACATGAGTGACGGAAGATCTTCTGATAATCCAAAAATCAACTACGGAACCGGAGGAATGTTGGGTGGAAGAAAATACATGCTTACCACAAGCTGGAATGCACCGGAAACAGCGTTCACTCTTCCCGGAGAATTTTTCAGCGAAACGAGTGTTGATAACGGACCTTTATTCGGTTTTCACAGAATGAACGCTTTCGTTTCATTGGAAAAAATGGAAAGTTTCCACTTTCATGATGTGGAAAAAAATGCAAATATCGAACGTGACATGAAATTATACAGAGAACATGTAAAAACCGTTTTCGAGAAAGAATTAAAAACACAATTAGTCTAATGAAAATTTATCTGACAGCAATCATCAAAGCAAAAGAAGAATACAAAACTGAAGTTTTCGAAGTTCTTCAGAATATGGTGACAGAAACCCAAAATGAAGAAGCCAACGAACTGTATACGCTTCATCAGGGAATTGAAGATAAAAATCAGTTCATTTTCTACGAAATCTGGAAAAACGAAGAAGGGTTAAAGTTACATAATGAGCAATCATATATAAAAGCTTTTGGAGATTTGATTGATGAAAAACTGCAGGAAAAACCACAGATTTATTTAACGGAAATTATTTAATATGAAAAAAAACAGCACTTTTATTATTAAGCCTATTCGCTATAGGATTTATTGGGGCACAGAGCAAAAAATCTAAAAATATGAAAAAGAAAATTCTTTTCGTCGTTACAAGCCACGACAAAAAAGGTAACACTGGTGAAGACACAGGTTATTATCTCGGTGAAGTTTCGCATCCTTGGGAAGTTCTTCACAAAGCCGGCTACGAAATCGATTTTGTAAGCCCAAAAGGTGGAACTCCGCCCGTTGACGGATTTGATTTGAAAGATCCTGTCAACAAAGAATTTTGGAAAAATAAAGAATATAAAACTAAAATCGATCATTCTTTGAAACCTTCAGAAGTAAAACCAGATGAATATTCAACAATTTTTTACGCAGGCGGTCACGGTGCGATGTGGGATTTTGCAGACAATACAGAATTAGCAAAAATTGCTTCTACAATCTATGAAAACGGAGGAATTGTCGCAGGAGTTTGTCATGGTCCAGCCGGTCTGGTTAATATTGAATTAAATAATGGAAAATATTTGGTCGACGGTAAAAAGATCAGTGCTTTTACAAATGAAGAAGAATCTGAAGTGAAACTGACGAATGTAGTTCCTTTTCTTTTAGAAGATAAATTGAAAGAAAGAGGTGCGAAATTTGAAAAATCCGGACTTTGGCAGAATCATATAGTAACAGACCAAAGAGTGATTACAGGACAAAATCCGCAATCTGCAAAAAGTGTGGGTGAAGCGATTTTGAATGAGTTGAAAAAACAACCTTAAACTTTTAATTCAAATTGGTGCAGATATTTCATTGCATCAATTAAATATTAAAACATGAAACTGCTTTCAACTTTTCTACTCACAATCTTTTTTATGTGTAATTTTTCAGCACAGGAAAAAGAAATCTGCAGATATACAAAAACTCCGACCGGTTATCTGATGGTGCTTCGTGAAAACGATGATGTTCTGGCTCAGATTGAGAATCTTGCGAAGACTGAGAATATTCCATCAGCAAGCTTTACGGGAATTGGTTTTGCAAGAGAAGTAACTTTTGGATTTTACGATTTTAAAGCTAAAAAATTTAATCCTAAAACTTTTAATAAAGTAGAGATGGGAAGTCTCACCGGATCTATTGCATGGAATGAAAAAGGTCCGTCAATCCACGTTCATGGAGTCGCAACTGATGAGAAATTTGATGCTTACGGCGGTCATCTTCTCTCTCTTCACGTCGGAACAGGTTCGATGGAAATCTATGTAACCGTTCATGATAAAAAACTGGAGCGAAAAATTGAACAGCCTTTGAATGCTAATGTTCTGCAACTGAATTGTCAACAATAAGTATTTAAATAAAAATAGCTTCTCAAATAATGGGAAGCTATTTTGTTTAAACCAATTCTTGATTACTTTGCTATTGGCAAATGCGTTGAAATTGCAATTCTGTTCCACATATTAATAGAAACGGCAGCCATAATAATATCGGCAATCTGAGTTTCATTAAAAAGTGCTTTTGCTTTTTGGTACGTTTCTTCAGAAAGTCCTTTCTGGCTGATTAATGTAATTTCTTCTGCAACCATCAAAATAACCTGCTCTTCTTCTGTGAACAATTCTTTTGCATCTCTCCACGCATTAAGAAGGAAAATTCTCTGTGGAGTTTCACCATATTTCAAAGCATCTTTAGTGTGCATGTCTAAACAGAATGCACATGCATTAATCTGAGAAGCTCTGATTTTAATTAATTCTTTCTGAATCGGAGTTAAAAAACTGTTTTGAAGGGCAGCCTCCATTCCAATTCCTGCTTTGTAAGCGGCAGCGTGTGTCGTTGCCATGTTGAATCTTGCGCTCATAATGTCTATGATTTTTTAGTTAATGTATCTATGGTTAATGAATATTCTTTTTGTGTTGCCAGTAAAAAAGCCGCTGCACTTCCCACCCAAACCGAATAATCCAGAGGAGCTTTTATCCCCAATGCAATTGTCATGGATAAGGCGAAAAGCAGCAATAAAAAACCCGTTCCGTATGCTGCAATTCTAGTTTTGAATCCAAAAAACAGCATTAATGGAAAAATGATTTCTAAAAAAGTAGCTGAATAAGCTGAAAATACGCTTAGAATTTCAGGAAAGAAAAAAGTTAACTGTTTGGTGTATTTTTCAAAATTCTCCCAGTTTCCCCAAGAGGAATTTTCTCCCCAAAAGCCAAATCGGTCGGCAACTGCAGACAGCATCGTCACTGCGATTGCGAATCTCAAAAACAATTGCGGAAATAAAACCTTTTGGTCTGTCATGCTATTGGCTTTTTATTACATGACAAAGTTGCGATATAGAAACCGCAAAAATCTTAAACTGGTTTAAGAACGTAATTTTGCTCTGATTTCACTCAGATATTCGGGGGTAAAACCTAAAAATGAAGCAATTAGATATTGTGGGATCCTCTGAATAAACCAAGGATATAACGTGCTGAAATTCACATACAATTCTTCCCTGGTCATTTCGTACAGATAACGGATACGTCTTTCGGAAGCAGCATATGCTCTTTGGTAAATCATTCTAAAATAACGTTCCATTACAGGATGTTTTTTCAACAATTCTTCCTGAGTCTGAAGATTAATTGCAAGAAAGACAGATTTCTCAACCGACTGAATGCAAAAGTTGGATTTAATTTGTCTTTCGTAAGCAAAAGTATCGGTCATCCACCAGTTTTCGATGGCAAATTCTGTGGTTTGTTCCACTCCTTTTTCATTGACAAAAAACTTTCTCAGACAACCTTTGACTACGAAGTACATTGAGTGGCAGATTTCACCGTCATTCATTAACATATGCTTCTTCTTAACTTCCACTATTTTGAAAAAAGAAAGAATTGAAGCAAATTCTTCGTCATTAATTGTAATGAATTTATCTAAATGTGCCTTGAAAGTTTCCATTTTTGAAATTGAATACTCAAACTTAACTTTATTTTTTTAGTTTTACAATGATAAAAATCGAATCATGGAAATTGTTGCTAAAATTCTTATTGCAGTTGTGGCTTTAGAGCATTTGTATATTCTCTGGATGGAAATGTTTGCCTGGGAAACCAAAGGTAAAGAAGTTTTCAAAGCAGCTTTGCCACCTGAAATGTTCAAACCCACGAAAGGTTTAGCCGCTAATCAGGGATTATACAATGGTTTTCTTGCCGCCGGATTAATTTGGTCATTTTTCATTGAAGATTCGAAATGGCAAACCAATATTGCTTTGTTTTTCTTGAGTTGTGTTGCGATTGCCGGAATTTACGGTGCAATTTCTGCTACAAAAAAAATATTTTTTGTTCAGGCGCTGCCTGCGATTTTGGCTATTGTTGTCGTTTTGTTAAAATAAGTCAGAATTTAATGTATAAAACAAAAATGCCTCGCAAAATCACGAGGCATTTATTTTATTCTAAATCTGAATTTTTACAAATCATATAAATTCGGATGCTTTGCTTTGATATCATCCACCGTTCCCAGAACTTTATCTTTCAAGGTATCCTGATAGATCTGCAGCTTTTCGGCTACACTTTCATCACCGGTTCCTAATATTTTCGCAGCTAAAATTCCGGCATTCAAAGCACCGTTTAAAGCAACCGTTGCCACAGGAATTCCGCCCGGCATCTGAAGAATAGATAAAACAGAATCCCAACCGTCAATAGAATTGCTTGACAAAATAGGAACTCCGATTACGGGTAACGTTGTACAACTCGCCACCATCCCCGGAAGATGGGCAGCACCGCCGGCTCCCGCAATGATAACTTTCAAGCCTCTTTTTTTGGCATGTTTAGCATAATCAAACATCCTTTCTGGAGTTCTGTGTGCCGAAACTACAGTCAGCTCGTAAGGAATGTCTAAACTTTTCAAAAAATTCGCTGCCAGTTCCATGATTGGTAAGTCGCTTTGACTTCCCATGATAATTCCTACCATTTCTTCAATTTATTAGATGGTTCAAAGATAAGGATTTTAAAAAAGGATAAAAAGTGAATTTTGCTTCAAATAAATGAGATGAATTGGCAGTCTGGGATAATGATAATTTAATTTCTAGCTTCTAAAATTTGCGGTTGACAGTGGTTTTGCAGATCAAAATTGGCATCTTTTTCGTTCTAAAATAAATATCTTTGCAGATCAATTCTACTCCATTGAAAAATTATAAACTTACTTTCGCTATTCTTACTGTTGCTATCGTGTGGGGAACCACTTTTTTATCCATTCGTGTGGCAGTAGAAACAATCCCGGCTTGGTTTGTGGCGGGAATTCGTCAGTTTTTAGCAGGAATTATTATGTTGATGATTCTACTCTACCGAAAAGAATTTAAATGGATTGGCTGGAAAAACTTAAAATATCAATTAATATTTTCCACATTAATGCTCATCATCGCAAACGGAATGACCACCGTTGCAGAGGAAGAAGTAACGAGCAGTCTTACTTCCCTGATCAGTGCGTGTTCACCAATTGTCGTTTTTCTTGGAAGCGTAGCATTTGGTTTGCAGAAATTTACTTTCAGGGCTCTTTTTGGAGTTTTGATGTGTTTCAGTGGTATACTTTTTATTTTTTGGGACGGCTTGAGCGATATGGCGAACCCGGATTACAGAATGGGTATTTTATATTTGTTCATCGCCATTGGCGGTTGGGCTTCGGGAACAATCTTCACAAAAAAGCTTAATATACAGAGCCGGAACATTTCATTAAATCTCTTTTATCAGTTTATGTTTGCGGGGATCGTGCAGCTGTGCTTTGCTTTCCTGTTTACAGAGCATTACAATTTTGAAAACTGGAGCATAGTCAGTATTTCAGCAATGTTTTATTTGGCTGTTTTCGGTTCCGTTGCTGCTTTTTTTGCATTCCATTATGCATTGACGAGAGTTTCGCCGGTACAGGTTTCCATTTTGGCTTATGTCAACACAATTATTTCCATATTTCTAAGTTGGTTAATTTTAAATGAAACAATTTCAGCTAAATTTGTTATTGCAGCCGTTTTAATTATTCTGGGGGTTTTTATTACCAATTATAATCCGGAATTCTTTAAAAGAAAGAGAGTTGAAGAATAATTTCACACACAACATTTCTACAAAAACGTAAAATTTTTCTTCTAAAAGACCTTTATTCATTCTTCTTTGTCATAATTTTTGCCTATATTTTAAGAATAATTCGTGCATTATGACAAAAAAATCTCCCCTTATATTTCTGCTTCTATTTTTAATTTTCCAAGGCTGTAATGATAAAGAGAAAAATCAGCAGCTCACTGACCGTGAAAATGCACTGTTAGAAAAAGAAAAACTATTCGCCAAAAAAGAATCTGAATATCAATCTCTTATCAAAATGAGAGACAGTATTTTCAGCAAAAAAGATTCTGTAGAAACTGTGAAAACATGGCCTGCAGAGATTTTAGGAGAATGGTCTGGCAAAGTAATCTGTACAGAATCTTCTTGCAGCGACTACGTCATTGGTGATCAACGAATAGATACCTGGGAATTTGACAGTGATTCTACTCAATTGTTTTCTAAAATTGTGAACAACAATAAACTGGTCAGAGTATATTCCGGGAAATTTGAAAATAATGAAGTTAAGCTGAATTACAAAACAGATTCTACCGCAGAAAAAAATGTTGAAATGAATATTCTTTTAAACGAAATTTCAACAAATAAAATTCGAGGAACACGCACCATAAGCGTTGACAACAAATGCACGGCGAAGTTTTCTGTAGAACTGACACGTATTTCAAAATAAACACTTATGATTTTAAGCATACACAACCTCAGTCTCCCATTTGAAGACCCCGTCCTGAAATTTCTGCTGGTTCTGATCATCATTTTGGCAGCACCTCTTTTACTGAATAAAATAAAAGTTCCGCATCTTTTGGGGCTGATCATCGCAGGCGCAGTCATTGGTCCAAACGGTTTTAACGTTCTCGCCCGAGACAGCAGCATCGTGGTGACAGGCACTACAGGATTGCTTTACATCATGTTTCTAGCCGGACTAGAAATCGATATGGGAGATTTCAAGAAAAACAAATGGAAAAGTCTCGGATATGGCGGCTATGCCTTCATTTTTCCTTTTATATTGGGATACATCGGCTCCTATTATTTACTAGATTTCTCAGTAATGACTTCAGTGCTTTTTGCAAGTTTATTTTCGTCACAGACCCTTATTACCTATCCGCTGATCAGTAAATTGGGAATAGCCAAAAACAGAGCTGTAAATATCACAGTTGGCGGTACAATGATTACCGACGTGGCGACTTTGCTTGTATTAGCGATTGTAGTGGGTATGGTACAGGGTGACGTAGGAACAGTATTTTGGTTAAAACTTACAGGATCTTTTGTCGTTTTCGGTTTAATTGTCCTAATGGTTTTTCCTTTGATTGGAAGATGGTTTTTCAAAAAAGTAGATGATAAGATTTCACAGTATATTTTTGTACTGGTTATGATTTATCTGGCAGCTCTTTTGGCAGAATTGGCAGGTGTAGAAGCAATTATAGGTGCATTTTTTGCAGGCTTGGCATTAAATAGATTAATACCACACACTTCTTCACTGATGAATCGTGTAGAATTTGTTGGAAATGCAATTTTCATCCCCTTTTTCTTAATAAGCGTAGGAATGTTGATTGATTTCAAGGTTTTTTTCAACAGCTTCGAAACCTTAAAAGTGGCAGGCATCATGTTGATTGCATCAATTGGAGGGAAATATATTTCTGCAGTTATCAGTCAGAAAACATTTCGCTTTACAAAAGACGAAGGTATTTTAGTCTTCGGTTTGAGCTCTGCTTCGGCGGCGGCAACATTGGCAACTGTGATGGTTGGGTACAACATTATTCTTTCTGAAAGTGAAACCGGAGAACCTGTGAGATTACTGAATGAGCACGTTCTCAATGGAAGTATTCTACTGATTTTAATTTCCTGTACAGTTTCTTCATTTATCTCCATGGCCAGCGCTCAGAAAATAGCGGCAAAAGAAAACGAAGATACCGTTACGGGAAACAACCATGAAGAAGAAAATATACTTTTAGCTTTAAATTATGAGAGCACTGTTGAAAGAATGGTGAATCTTGGAATTTTAATTAAAGCCCATTCCAATACTGAAGATTTTTTCGCTTTAAATGTGATTAATGAAGACAAAAATGAATCTTCCGTGAAAAATGCCGAAAAATTGCTGCATCAGGCAACCGACATTGCGGCTTCTGCTGATGTAAAATTACAGGCTTTAAAAAGATATGACAATGATGTCATCAACGGAGTCAACAACGTGATCAAAGAACAGAAAATTACAGATTTAATTATCGGATTGGAAGATGAGAAAGGTTTTTCAACTTCGTTTGCACATAATTTGTATAACGGATATCTGCAGAATGATGATGTTAATGTTTTGGTTTATCACGCTGCCCAACCGCTTTCTACCATTAAAAAATATGCGGTGATGATTCCTGAAAATGCACATAAAGAAGCAGGATTTTTTCATGCGCTCGTTCGTGTCTGGAATATCGCAAGAAATTCGGGTGCCACGATTGTATTTTACGCTCCCGAAAACATTCTCAATATTTTGCAGAAAATCATTAAAAAAGCCAATATCGAAGCTGAATTTATCATCATGAACACATGGAAAGACGGAGAAGAAACGGCAGCCCGAATAAAAGAAGATGAAGGTCTGATTATTTTTATGGCGAAAAGAGGAATGCAGTCTTATATTCCGAGGATGAGAATGATTCCTGAACTTTTAAACGGAAAACTTCACGACAACAATTATTTATTGATTTTCCCTTATTCAGAATTTAAGCAGGAGAATATTGAAAGACGTTCTGTAGGAAACCATGATGATTTTATAGAAATAGGGAATGTGATTAAGAAGATTTTTAAGTAGTTTTAAAGAAAATTTCATATAAGCCTTTTTACCAAAGCATAAAGACAGCATGAAAAAAGAATTCAATCAGTCTTCAAAACCCAAGCGAAATATTTTAAAAATCTCAGGACTATTTCTTTTAGTCATTATCGTTTTTTTGGCTGTAAGTAATTTTATTGAAGTTAAAAAAAATGAAACATTGCTGTATAAAATCCAGCAATATGTAACTTACAGCAAAGAAGACTGGGAAAATCATGAACAAAATCAAAAAATATTAGAAGAAAACCCTGCAATCTTTTTATCAACAGATACTACCGATGTTGCCACAACTGATGATTTCTATTCTTACGACACGACCAGAATGACTGAGGCGGTGAAAAGAGAAGAGCTTAAACTGATTAAAAATGCAAATTTTGATCAGCTTAAAAAAGCAGACAATCCACCAACAGATAACGATGTACAAGCTGCATTAATCAGGTTTACACAGGGAAGATTAACTGATGTTATCATCAAACAGAAACTCGACATCAAAATTGGAAAATGCTACGAAAACAAGAATACAGAAAGTAATTTCCGTTGTGTAAGCTGTATGATTATGTTGTACAACCGTGACACAAAAACCTTGCAGGAAGCTCCCAACGGAGAAAATTTCATGCAAAACGCCTACGATTTTTATCAGGCTTCAGAAAATGATATTTGGGACGCTAAAGATCTGTCGATGAGAATTCCTTATGATTATGAATTGTTCAGAAAGTATGAATGATTGTATAAATTTGGAATATTCAAGTAAATTTAAAATTATGAAAAAAGCACTCATCATCTCCATCTCAATAATCATTCTCATTATCCTATCGATAACGGTTTATTGGAATTTACCTATAGAAGTTACCAGAAAATCTGACATCAAATTTGGAAATGAATTGGTTGAGAAAATTGAAGATTACAAGAAAAGCAATGGAAAACTTCCTGAAACAAATGATTGGCAGACTTTAGAAAAATTAGGTTTGCAAAAAGATAAGGTGGAAAAACCAGTTTATACGAAAGACCAAAATGGAAATTATGAATTAGTCTATATCGATGGTTTTCACGGGCCTTATTTACTTTGGAATTCACAAGAAAAGAAATGGACCATTGATTTTCCTAAAATAGTATCAAAATAAGAAAAGACTGCTTTCGGGCAGTCTTTCTCAATATATTTAAAATCTTAAGCAATTACTCTCACCATTGCTTTCACTTCCACCAATTTCTCCATCAGTTCTTCTCTCGAATCTGCCAGAACATTAATGTGTCCCATTTTTCTGCCTGGCTTGGTTTCTGTCTTTCCATAAAGGTGAATGTACGTTTCAGGTAGCTTTAAAACTTCTTCCATTCCTTCATAAATTACTTTTCCGGAAAAGCCTTCGGCACCAACCAAATTCAGCATTCCACTGTAAATAATGGCATCGGTATCTGCTAAAGGTAAGTTTTTCACCACACGATACATCTGCTCAAACTGCGAGTTGGCATTTCCTTCCTGACTTTGGTGACCCGAATTGTGTAATCTTGGAGCCGTTTCGTTCACCCAGACTTTTCCTTCTTTATCTAAAAACAATTCAATGGCAAATAATCCCGGAGAATTGACCGCCTTCAGAAATTTCTCTGTAATTGAATCGATTTGATTTTCAATTTCTTCACTTAAAAAAACCGGACAGATATTAAAATCAAGCAAATTTAATTTCGGGTCGGCAACCATTTCGGTTACAGGGAAAGTTTTCGTCTCTCCGTTTTCGTTGATGGCAACAATCACAGAAAGTTCTTTATCAATATCAACCAGATTTTCCAAAACAGAATCTTCAGTCCACAGATTTCTCAAATCTTCAGAAGAACGGATAATCTGTACCCCCTTTCCGTCGTAACCGCCGGTATTGAGTTTCTGTACAAATGGGAAAGCGATTTTTATCTCGTCTGAACTTCCGTCCATAATTTCAAAATCCGGACTTGGAATATGATGTTCTTTATAGAATTCTTTCTGTAGAATTTTCTGCTGAATGGTTTTAATAATCTGAGCATTCGGAACCACTTTTACTCCTAGATTTTCCAATTCTGCCAAAGCATCTGCGTTGACGTGTTCTATTTCAATCGTAACAACATCTTTATCTTTTCCAAAATCTAAAACCGTTTCGTAATCATTAAAGCTTCCCTGTGTAAAATGCGAAATATTGTGGCAAGGCGCATCTGAAGCCGGATCTAAAGTGTAAAATTCATCATCATACTTCAGTGCTTCCTGAATTAACATTCTGCCGAGCTGTCCGCCTCCTAAAATTCCTATTTTCATTTTTTTATTTTTATTTTCGAATTAGATTAATTAATCTTATCAATTTTCAAATACCCTAATCCCATTGGATTTTCCTGATTTTCTTCCTCAGATTTAGTTAAAACAATCGAATACTTTTCTTTCATTTTTTCCGGAAGGATATCATTCACGTTAAAAATATCATCAATATCAACTCCGTGCTTATCATCGATATGACTGACTGCACCTTCAAAACCCATCGTTTTATAAAACTCTGTCTGCTTTGCTTTTTTTACAATTTCACCCATTGAAGTTCCAACCATCAGATGTTGCTCGTGAAATTCTTCAAAATAACCTTTTTTATATCCTCCTAAATTGATAAAATACAGTTGATTTTCTGAAACGTCCTGTCCTTTCTCTACAATTTTCACCTCAAAACCATCAGCAAATTTCACTTCCTGATAACAATCTAGATGAATTTTACCGTCAGTTTCTTTCCAGAAATCTTTTATATCGGGAACCAAATCTTTGAGGTTTTCTGCTATGCCAAAAAACACATCGTGCTGCTCAATATTTCTGCCCTTTGGAGTTGCCCCAAGAATGATATAAAATAACTTCATTTTGAATTTTATTTTTGCAAAAATACGGCAAAAAATAATCTTGGGTTAATGTTTGCCTGAAAACCGCAATAGTTTTATATTTGTAGCATGTCGGAGATCATTATTCTTTTTCTTGGCGCTATCTCAGCAGGTCTTTTAGGTTCACTTACCGGTTTGGGAGGAGGAGTTATCATCATCCCTTTATTGACGCTTGGTTTTGGCGTTCCTATGCATTACGCAATCGGTGCTTCACTGATTTCGGTAATCGGAACTTCTTCCGGAGCTGCCGTAGCTTTTGTAAAAGAAGGCTTTACCAATATGAGAATCGGGATGTTTCTGGAGATTGCCACTACTGCCGGTGCCATTGTTGGCGCATTGGTTTCCGGAATGCTGAATCCGAATACGATCGGAATTATTTTCGCAAGTATACTTTTGCTTACTGTTATTTTAAATCTTAAAGGAAAGCCTGATCATCAGGAACCCCGGATTAAAGGGTCGTTAGAAGACAAACTAAAACTCTACGGAACTTTTCCCGACAAAGGAATTCTGAAAAGCTATTCTGCAAGAAATACCGTTCCCGGATTTTTTATGATGATGTTTGCCGGTGCCATGTCCGGACTTTTAGGAATTGGTTCCGGTGCGTTGAAGGTTTTGGCAATGGATAATATGATGCGGTTACCGTTCAAGGTTTCTACGACAACAAGTAATTTTATGATTGGCGTAACTGCTGTTGCAAGTTCACTGATTTATTTCCAGAGAGGTGAAATTATTCCTGTCATCGTTGCTCCTGTTTTAGTAGGTGTTGTTGTTGGAAGTTTCATCGGATCTAAGACTTTGATGGTTTCAAAAACGAAGAAGCTGAAGACATTTTTTGCCATTGTGATTACGATTCTTTCAGTGTATATGATGTATAACGGAATTAGAAGCAACTTCTCATGAGAAAGCATTTCACTGACGTAGACCTGAACCGTTCTGTTGGAAATCTCCTTCGTCTGGGTGTTATTTTATCGGTTATTACTTCGTTGATTGGTTTTGTCAAGCTTTTCATGGAAGGCTTTAAAATGCCCCGAAAATACAAGCTTCTTGACATGGGAACGTCTTCAGAAAAAGTATGGAGTCATTTTTGGGAAACGCTTTGCAAAGGAGAAGGTATGGCCATCATTCAATTGGGAATTCTGATGCTGATTTTCACGCCTTTGATGAGAATTATATTCGCTTTGATCGGATATTTAAAGGAAAAAGATTACACTTACGTGATTATTTCTTCAATTGTTTTAATCATTATGGTGATCAGTTTTATTACCGGATATGCACATTGATTATCAATGATGATTGATTAAAGTCTTTTCTAAATTTAATTTTCATAAAACTCCAAAGGAAGTTCATCTGGATCCTGCGTAAAGAAAAACTCCTTTCCGGTAAACTCATCTATACGGATTTCTTCACAGTTTAAGCCTTTCTGAATTAATTCTTCCCGCTTTTCATTTACATCTTCTACAGAAAAAGCCAAATGTCTCAAACCACAAGATTCTGGTCTTGAAGGCCGTTGCGGAGGATTCGGAAATGAAAATAATTCAATAACATAATGTTCTCCGATGGCCAAATCAAGCTTATAAGATTGTCTTTCTTCACGATACACTTCACGCATAATATTTAAACCTAAAATTTCGGTATAAAATTTTTTTGAAACTTCGTAATCTGAGCAGATAATGGCAATATGATGAATCTTCATTGAATTTATTTTTGGCAATTTTCTTTTCTTCTTGTGTCAATTAAATATTGAATTTTCCAGGCATCATTTTGTTTGACCAACTGAAAACTATTGGCTCCGCAGTGTGAAAATTTTCCTTTTAAATAAAACTCATAAGGTGTAAAAACACTCGCAAGGTTCCCATCAATATGAATGGCTTCAAATCTGATCTTTTCGTCAGCATCATTCTTTGATAACTTTGAAATTGATTTTATAAAATCTTGAACTTTATCCGTTTTTACAGTATTGTTTTTTGTAATCGTCTGCAGAATTGCATCGTCTGAGAACACAGATTTCATCATTGTTGTATCAGCATTTTTCATTCCTGTAAAAAGTTTTTCTACACTTTCTTTTACTGCATCTTCATCCGCTTTTTGGGCGAAACAAAATGAACTTAAAAATAATAGAACGATAAAAATTTTTCTCATGATTCAGTTTAAAACTTTAAAATTAAAAAATATATGATTCATCACAGCATAATTAACAAAGTTTAAATAAATACTGGCATGAAATTACCTGAAAATAACTTACTTTTATTCGTTTATTTTAAGAAATATGTGGGAAACTTACCTTGTTTTTTGTGCTTTATTACTGATTTTAACTGTATTACCAAAAATCCCGAGTCCGCATTGGATTTTTCGATTTCCCGATTTTGGTAAAATTCAAATCACTTATTTTACAATCATCACTTTTGTCTTAGGTTTTATCATTGAAAAAACTGAATATTTCTGGTCCCTTCAAGGGTTATTACTGGCCATGATTATTTATCACGGAATTACTTTAATTAAATATACTCCGTTGTATAAAGTCAAAAAACATCCGCAAACAGAGAAATCTTCAAAGAAATATCACTTCATTTCTGCAAACGTTTATCAGTTCAATACAGACTTTAATAAATTCATCAATCTGATTAAAAAAAACAAGCCTGACATCTTTCTGACTATGGAAAGCAACGGCGATTGGGAAAAAGCGTTACAGGTTTTAGAAAAAGATTATCCATACCATCATAAAGTGACGCTTGAAAACACGTACGGAATGCATTTTTACTCTAAAATGAAAATTGAATATTCAAAAACCCATTTTTTTGTAGCTGATGATATTCCGAGTATTGAAGCGCATTTAAAAACAGAAGATGGTTTCGAATTTGTGTTTTTCGGAGTTCATCCACCGCCTCCAAGTCCGACAGAAGAAGAAACATCAAAAGAAAGAGACGGCGATTTGTTAAGCGTTGCAAAGCGTGTAAAAGACATCAAAAAACCAGTGATTGTGGTGGGAGATTTTAATAATGTTGCCTGGTCTAAATCATCTATTCTTTTCAGAAAAACAAGTCATCTGATTGACCCGAGAGTGGGTCATGCTTTTGTTTCTACATTTCACGCAAAATCCCGTTTGTTGAGGTTTCCGATTGATCTGATGTTTCACAGTGAAGATATTTTTATTAAAGATTTAAAAACTTTGGAAAACTTTGGTTCAGACCATCTTCCGGTATATTGTGAATTTTTTATCGACCATCACAATGATGACCAAGAAGAACGTGTAGAACAGGCTGATTCTGAAGAAATCGCTGAAGCTGAAGAAATTATTGAGGAAGGAAAAAAAGAAAACGGAGAACGTGATGCAGTAGTAACTGAGGATTAATTTGTCTTACTTTTTTAAATTCCCCTCCTTTGAAGGGGTGGCGAAAATTCGTTAGAATTTTTGACGGGGTGGTTTGATACGTTTAGTTAAAGCATGATTTTTCACGACATTAAAAAGGCGGACTAAAGTCCGCTCATATCGATATTAGAATTTCATCACATCCTTCACTACCCCACTCTTCTGAGCGTGCTGCAGCAATTCTTCTTCAATAAAAGTTTTTATTTTTTCTTCCGAACCATCATTTGGAAATAAAAGATGAACATTCGCTCCGGCATCCAAAGTAAAGAATAATGGCAATTCTGTTTCTCTCCTGAAATCCCAGATTTTATTGATGACTTCTAAAGTTCCTGTTTTCATCAAAATAAAAGCAGGATCACTTATCATCATCATGGCGTGAAGCGTTAAAGCCTCGTGCTCAACCAATTTAATGAAAGCATTCATGTCACCATTTTTCAGAATTTCTTTCATCGGAACAAAATTCTCTCTTGCTTCCTGAAATCTTCTTTCTGCGTAAGGATTGGTATTCATCAAACCGTGCCCGACGGTCGAAGAAACACTTTTTACGCCTTCATGAATCAGTAAAACCCAGTCATTAAAATCTTTGAAAACTGGATGAATTTCATCGTCAGAATATTTTACTGCAAACAAATCTGAACTTCCTTCAACCTCATCAGTTTCACCCCAGACAACCAATCCGTTGTAAAGGCTTCTGCACGCACTTCCGCTTCCTAATCTGGCTAAAAACGATGCTTTTTGCAAAGATTCTTCTTCAGAATTCTTACCTGAAAACGCTTTATCTAATTTCATCAAACATTTTGCAATTGCTCCAAAACCCGAAGCCGAACTCGCAATTCCCGAGCTGTGAGGAAATGTATTTTCTGTATTGATAATGTATTTTCCTTTTAAAATCCAGGGAAGATATTTCTCGACATTTTTAAAATATTTTTCAATTTTCTCGGCAAATTTCACTTCTTCGTTTCCAGACAAGAAAGTCTGAACTGAAAAAGATTCATCAGCCACAAATTCCATCGTTGTATTGGTTTTACAATGATTTAAAGTATAACTGATACTCGGGTTTGCAGGAATCTGATCTTTGTATTTGCCCCAATATTTGATTAAGGCAATATTTGACGGGCAGCTTTCTGAAACTGTTGTAGGTTGTATATTGAAAGTTTCTTTTCCTAAGAAGTCTTGTGTTGTCGTCATAGCTTTATTAAATGATTTCGCCCTATCAGGGCTTATTTTATAAATATTGTCTTATGTAATCATTGGGCTTCACCCAATGCTATTGATTACGGCCCTTTCAGGGTTCGCCCAAAACCTAATACATTTTTTCAATAATCTCATCGTATTTTTTAAGAACCACTGCTCTTTTTACTTTCAAGGTCGGAGTAATTTCGCCGCTGCCGATTTCAAATTCAGAAGGCATTAATGTAAACTTTTTGACCTTTTCATAATCTGAAAGTTCATGCTGCAATTCTTTTATTTTATCTTTATATAAATCGATTATTTCTTTCTTTTGCACCAATTCTTCTAGATTACTGAACGAAAAATTATTTTTCTTCGCATAATCTTCCAAGAACTCAAAATTTGGAACAATCAATGCTGACACAAATTGTCTTCCTTCGGCAATCAGAACAATCTGGCTGATGTAATTATTATTTGTCAGAATATTTTCAATCTGCTGTGGAGCAATATATTTTCCGTTAGAAGTTTTCATTAAATCTTTGATACGGTCTGTGATGAAGAGATTTCCGTTATCATCAAACTTTCCGGCATCACCGGTTTTGAACCAGCCGTCCTGTGTGAAAACTTTTTCCGTCTCTTCAGGTTTTTGGTAATAGCCTTTCATTACGCCATTTCCTTTTGCCTGAATTTCGTCATTTTCACCAATTCTAATTTCAACACCAGGTAAAGGTTTTCCGCAACTTCCATGCTCGAAATGAGTAAATGGAAACGCCGTCAAAGTTGCAGTAGTTTCAGTAAGACCATAACCAACTGTGATATGAAGTCCCATTGCTTCAAACAATTGGGTCACATCAGGCGAAACAGAAGCACCGCCACAAGGCATAAACCAAAGTCTTCCACCCATTTTTTGTTTCACTTTATTGAAAACTAAAGTATTCGCAACTGAATGTTTTAGCATCAATCCAAAAGGAACCGGTTTCTCTACTCTTTTTAATTCTGCGGTTTGTTTTCCTATTTCAAGAGCCCAATCGAAGATTTTTAATTTAAATGATGAACCTTCTTTGGCTTTTTCTAAAACCCCTGCATACACTTTCTGGAAAAACCTTGGGACTGCGCACATCATCGTAGGTTTTACCTCGACCAATGCCTGGGCAATATCTTTAGGATCTTCAAGAAAATAGACTCGTGCGCCACCATAAAGACATAATAAACTCCAGCATCTTTCGAAAACGTGAGTCAAAGGTAAAAATGCTAACGAAAGCTCTTCTTCAAAATTTTTAAACTCAAAAAACTCAAAATGCGCATCAAAAGATTTAATGAAATTTCCGTGGGTCAGCATGACACCTTTTGGCGTTCCGGTAGTTCCTGACGTATAAATAATCGTTGCAAGATCATCAAATTCTTTTTTGATAATCTCTATTTTTGGAGATGATTTAGCAATAAAATCTTCAAGATAGAAAGTGTTTTCTTTTTTTACCCAAACTGCTTTTTTTGAAACAATTATGGTCTGAAGGCTGTTTTCATTTTGAACAATTTCAAAAGACGCATCGTACTGCGCCTGATTTCCGACCAAAATAATTTTTGCCTGAGAATCTTTGATGATATATTCTGCCTGTTCGGCGTTGTTGGTAGAATAAATGGGAACCGTAATCGCTCCGATTGACATTGCTGCCAGATCAAAAATCAGCCATTCTGCAGAGTTGTCTGCGTAGATGGCCACTTTATCGTTTTCTTCAACTCCGTTGCTTTTTAATGCGTTTGCGGTTTTATAAATAATTTCACTGAATTTTTTCCAGCTCAATTCTTTCCATCCTTCTTTCTTTTTAAAACCAACAGCTGATTTATACGGATGTTTTTCAGCATTTTTACTGATAATTGCCTCTGCAAGATTCATTATAATTTGTTCAGCTTTTTGTCATTAATATAATTATTGAGATGGAAATCTACACTTTCATGCACCGGAATAAATTCAAAGTTTAAAGCTTCTTTTACTTTTTGGTTTGAAATGATACTTGTAGAAGTCACCGATTCGATATTGGTTTTGGTTGCCATCTTCAGTTGCGGAATCAGCCATCCAAAAAAGGCATTGAGCCATCTTCCGGTGTTAAGAATTCCTTTTGAAAGAATACCCGCATCTTTCAAACCTAATTTTCGTCTGATTTGATTCCCGATTTCTGCATATTTTTTGTTTTCAGAGATTAAAATAAACCGTTCTCCGAATTTGTTTTTTTCCATTAAATCGATGGCAATTTTTGCAACGTCCCGAACATCCACATAATTTGATCCGCCTGAAAATGTAAAACTGTTCTTTTCAAAAGTCGGGAAAATATCGCCACTGCTTTTACCCCAATTTCCGGTTCCTACAATCATTCCGGGATTGATAATGATGGTATTCAAACCTTCCGCAGAAGCTCTCCAAACTTCCATTTCGGAAAGATGTTTTGAAATCGCATAAGCAGAATGTTCAATTTTAGGATTAAAATCTGATTCTTCGTCCAGTTCTCCTTTTTCATTAAAACCATCGAGAACAGCGATTGAGCTTACATGAAGAAATTTCTGAACATTTGAATTTTCGCACGCAAACAAAAGGTTTTCTGTTCCTTTTATGTTGGTATGATACATTTCTTTCTCATCTTTCGGATGAAAACTCACTTTTGCAGCACAATGATAAACTTCTGTAACGCCGTTCAAAGCGTTTTGTAGAGAATGGATATCGTCAAAATCAACATTCACCCATTCAATTTTATTAAAAAATTTTTCCGAATTTTCCGTGTAAAACTTGTAAGAACGTTTTACTTCGTCAATATCACTTGCAGGTCTTTTTGCGGCACGAACATTTTTACCTCTTTTCAAAAGTTCCAAAACGATGATTCTGCCTAAAATTCCTGTTGCTCCTGTTACAAAAACCATGAATTTATTTCCTGCTTGATTAGTGAATTACAAATTCCTGCAAATTTGCAAATTTTATGTGGTTATTTGATTGAATTTGTATGAGATGATTAATTAATTTTAACGCAAAGATCTCAAAGATTTTGATTTTGCTGAAAGATTCTTTTTAGTTTTATCTAAATTAATTTAGACCTAAAAAATTTCTTACCACTTGACTGAATTCCACCGGATTATCAGCCTGCACCCAATGTGCTGCATTTTTCACGGTTACAATTTGAGCTTTTGGAAATTGCTGTTTGATTGTAAATGCATCCTGCGGCAAAATGTAGTTTGACTTTTCACCTGCAATAAATAATGTTTCACCTTCAAAAATGCCAAATTTAACAGCATTTGAAACAAACTGATTGTATTTTTCTGAAAGCGTTTTCAGATTAAACCTCCAATTAAGCTTTTTGGTATCTCCTGCTTCTTCCCAATACAGGTTTTTAGCTAAAAACTGAATCGTAGACTTTTCAGGAATGTATTGGGTAAGAACTGCTTCTACCTCATTTCTGGATTTCACCGTTTCGAAATCAACGGTTTCAAGAGCTTTTATAATCCCCTGATGATGTGGCGGATATGCTTTTGGCGCAATATCTACGACGATTAATTTTTCAACTTTTCCGGGATAATTTAATGCAAACTGCATCACGGCTTTTCCACCTAAGGAGTGTCCTAAAACATGAGCTTTTTCTATTCCGAAATGGTTCATATAATTGGCAATGTCGTTGGCCAGATCATCATGGGACATTTCTTCAGAATGAAAGCTTCTTCCGTGATTTCTTAAATCAATTAAGTGAACCGGCAAAAATTCACCTAATTCTTTTCCGAAACTTCCCCAATTATCAAGCATTCCAAATAAACCGTGAAATACTAAAAGCGGTGTTGACGAAAGATTTTCGCCGAATATTTTTGAATGAAGTATATTATTTTCCATTATTTTTAATCTAAAATTGATGAGAAAAAATCTCCGATAGCGCCGAAGATATCACTTAAATCTAACCATGAAGAGTCTATATTAATCTCAGAATCTGAAAATTCTAAAAAACTGAAATCAAAAGTGTTTCCAGAAATACCTTCTAACATGGTTTGTTTCATTTCTACATAATCACAAATTTCTCCTTCACTTTTGTGATAGGCATCAAAATCTTGATGTGAAGAAAAAAAAGACATACTCCAGCAAGAAAAATCTGTTCCAGTGCTGCCCCAAGATGTTTTTTGACTGGCTTTTTTTATTTCTTCCGGTTTATAAAATTCTTTTTTGCCATAATCATTAACGAGAACAGTTCCAACATCTTTGATGTACTGTTTTTTATTATCCGGTAAAGACGTGCAAAATTCTTTCATAAAAAATTACCACTTAGCCAATCTTTTCAAATACGCCTGCACCGTGTTTTCCATTCCCATGTACAATGCTTCAGAAACTAAAGCGTGACCGATGGAAACTTCCAATAAATTAGGGATATTGTCTGCGAAATATTTTAAATTATCTAAGCTTAAATCATGACCGGCATTAATTCCCAAACCAAATTCATTGGCAACAACTGCTGTATCATAATAAGGTTTGATTGCCTGTTCTTTGTTTTTCAAATAATCTTTAGCGTAAGCTTCGGTGTAGAGTTCGATTCTGTCTGCACCTGTTTTGAAAGCATATTCTACCAACTCAGGCGTTGGGTCAAGGAAAACAGAAGTTCTGATTCCTGCATTTTTAAATTCCGCAATGATTTCCTTTAAAAAATCAAAGTGTTTTTTGGTATCCCACCCTGCATTTGAAGTGATTGCGTCGTCAGCATCCGGAACCAGCGTTACCTGTTCAGGTTTTACCTCCAAAACCATATCAATAAAATCTCTGTGCGGATTTCCTTCTATATTATACTCCGTCGTCACCAAAGGTTTCAGATCATAGACATCTTTTCTTGTGATATGTCTTTCGTCTGGCCGTGGATGAATGGTGATTCCGTGGGCACCAAATTCCTGAATTTTTACTGCAGCTTCCGTTACGCTCGGTGTTTCTCCGCCTCTTGCGTTTCTGATGGTTGCAATTTTATTAATGTTTACGCTTAATTTCGTCATTGTTATAGATGTTAGATAACAGATTCAGATATCAGATTTAATGATGATAAACTGATATTTGATCTTGAATCTTATTTATTTTTAAATTTATTTTAGCAATCCGATTTGCATTATTTGAAGATCAAATTCTTTGGAAGCAACCAAAAGATGATCAAAAATATCTGCCTGAATCTGCTCAAATTTTTCCCATTTTGAATCATTTGCAAAACAATAGACTTCCATTGGAAGACCTTGCGCTGTAATTTCAAGCTGACGAACCATAATCGGACTTTCCTTATCAATTTCAGGATCGTTTTCAAGATATTTTTGAGCATAATACCGGAAAACTCCAATATTTGTCAACTGTCTTCCGTTGATAGTTTTATCACGGTGTTCAATTGATTGTTTTTCATGATTAATTTCTGAAGTTTTTTTATTTAAATAATCTGAAATAAGATTTATTTCTTTCAGTTTCTCGATTTCCTCATCATTTAAAAATTTGAAGGATGTAATATTAAAGACAATTGATTTTTTGATTCTTCTCGTATTAGATTCTGACATTACCTGAAGATTTTTGATTTCCGTAGTCAGTAAATCGTACGTAGGAATTGACGAAATCGTTTTATCAAAATTGGTAATTTTCGTCGTCAGCAAATTGATTTCTAAAATATTTCCTTCAATACTGTATTTCGGAATTCCAATCCAATCTCCAACTTTCAGACTTCGCGAAGTTGCAACGTGAATTCCTGTGATAAATCCTAAAATAGTATCTCTGAAAACCAAAACCAATACTGCGGTAATGGCTCCCAAACTTCCTACAATTGTAGTTCCTTTGATCCCGAAAATAACGCAAATACTGACAATTGAAAATACAAAAATACCCAGAATTTTGACGGTTTCAGAAATAGCATTGATTGCCATTACTTTATAATAATCCTGTTTTATCGTGAAATAATACCTGAAACCTGTCAAAGACCTATAAAGCATCCCCGCCAGGATAAGTACCAAACCTAAATTGACAGACCTATGAATAAAAATAGTTGTCTGTTTTAACGCTCCGACAAATATTGACTCGTGTAGAGATCCAATAATCGCCAGTGCTACGAAATGTGCAAAAGAATTGGTAATTCGTGATCGATAAACTGAATTTATTACCGGAAATTTTTCTTCGTTATGAAAAAAACGAAAAACATAATTGATAATGATTTTAAAAACTAAATCTAAAACCATAAAAATACCAATCAGCAGAGCCATTTTTACAATAATATGAAAAATCCACTCAAACCCGGTCGGAGAAATTTTTGATATATAAATGTAAAGCTGCTCGCTTAATTCCTGAAAAAAACTTTTGGTATCTTTTATTTCGTCTTTCATTATAGCAAATTTAATAAAATTAGAATCAGCAAAACCTTTACCACAACAGATTTTAATAATTAATTTATCAAATGATTACAAATTCAATAAATTAAACACAAAAATAAAACATATTTAATAATAAATTCATTAATTTAGTAGTCTAAGCCACAAAACTATTATTATGAGAAAACTTAACTTTTTTTTAATTTTTATCATTCTATTATCTCTGGGAGCATGCCGTTCCGAATCTGAAACTCCCGCTGAGATTACGGAAACTGTATTGAAAACCGGAAAACTATCCGGCAAGGTTATGTCTCAAAACGGAAGCAAACCTATTGGCGGTGCATCAGTTTTTACTTTTGACGACAAATATAAAATTTACTACACGACTTCTGACGCAGATGGAAATTTCACTTTAGAAGCTCCTGTGGGAGACCAAACGATTCACATTCAGACCGGTGATGGTAGTAATTTCCGGACACAGATTTCTGCAATGGTGAAAAATAATGAAACCGTAAATCTGAACGCAAGCCAGACCAAACTGAATCAGGTTGCAAAAATCGCTTACGTAAAAGGTTCTTATGATAAGATAGAAGATATTATTCAGACTTTAGGATACACCGCAACAGAAATTACAAATACCGATCTTGCCAACATCAATAGCATTACTCAGTACGACATTATTTTTCTAAATTGCGGATCCAGAAACCACACCGTGAATCAATCGCTTTTTCCGGCAATTGATGCCAACTTAGCTACATTTGTTGCGAACGGTGGAAGCATCTACGCATCAGATTGGGATGTTGCTTATTTAGTGGGAGGAACCAATAACACTACCGGTTGCGCACCAGCAGGAGGATTTGTTCCGGATGCAAAATTGTGCTCTACAAACACAGGATCTTCAGGTATCGTTCCGGCAACAGTAAGCAATGTAGGATTAGCGACAGCTTTAGGATTTAACACTCTTACTATTGATTTTGATTTGGGGGCATGGCAAAGAATCATCAATTATGATCCTGCTTATTGGGAAGTTTTGGTTAAAACTCCGGCAAACGAAGCCTTAATGATCAGAACCAATCATTTTACTGCAACAGGAATCCCAGCTACACCTATCGGAAATGCTCCAAATACAGCATTTACAACCGTATGCATTACCCTTCCCGGAAACATTCAGATCAGTCTTTCTGTTCCTACAATTACAGTTCCTTATTTAGTAGCTTTAGGAGCAACAGTGGGACCTTGTTCTGGTTCTGCAAACAGTGGATATATTTACTATACAAGTTTTCATAATCACGCTACAGGAAACATCGGAAACGCAGGGGTGATTTTACAGTATGTAATTCTAAATCTCTAAAAAATCGGCTTGAAAATTGATACAAAGAAAAAGTGACTTTAAGCAGTCACTTTTTTTATTAAAAACTAATTGTATGGATCATGCTTTAATCTCAATTATCAGTATTATTTTACTCGTTTTGGGAATACTCGGAACTTTTTTACCCGTTTTACCGGGACTTGTTTTAAGCCTTGCCGGATTATTAATTTATAAATACGGTACAGATTCTGACATGTCGATGATTTACATTTGGGCATTTGTTTTTCTTACGCTGGCTTCGGCAGTTTTAAATTATGTAATTCCTGCCAAAACGAATAGAAAATACGGCGGAACGCGCTGGGGAAGTATAGGCTCGATCATCGGAACAATTGTAGGAATTTTCATCCCGATACCTTTAGGATTTTTAGTTGGAATGTTTGCCGGAGTTTTTATCGGAGAATTACTTCATGACAGCAAAGACATGAACAAGGCTTTGCAATCTACAAAAGGTGCTTTCATTGGTTTCATCTACGGAACCGGCTTTAGCATGGTGGTTGGGTTGGCAATGTTATTTGTTGTAGTTTTGGATATGACAACTGATTTAATTTAAAAAATTATGTTTTACAAAATTATACTATCAAGTTTTGCTTTGTTATTTTTAGCAAACTGCAACGCACAAAAAGATACAAAAAATCCTGAAAAAGTGACGATGAAAGAATCTAAAAAACAGAAGATTGAAGGAAAAGTCATTTATTTCAATGAAGGAGAAAATAAATTTCTCAGCGAGTACCAAATGAATGTTACCTTTAAAAACATTTCTGAAGACAGCCGCTGTCCGGAAGGCGTAACCTGTGTCTGGCAGGGAGCAGCCGTCGCAAATATAGAATTTATGGGAACCCATACAAGACCTGCAACGATTGCTTTAGCAACTACGGAAAATGCAGGACGAAACTATCACAAATCCACTATATTTAACGGGTACAATATCTCATTAGTCGAAGTAAATCCTGCCCCGACATCTGAAGCCGGAGCAAAAGCTTTGGGTGGAAAATACAGAATCGGAATTATCATCAATAAAGAAGGTGGAAATTCTTCTACCATTCGATAGGCTTCTTGCCTTTTGAAACTAAATATTCATTAATTTTTGAGAAAGGTTTGCTTCCGAAAAAACCTCTGTACACAGAAAAAGGTGACGGATGTGCAGACTTTAAAATAAAATGCTTAGCCGGATCAATGAGTTCGGCTTTTTTCTGCGCAAAAGCTCCCCACAAAACGAAAACTACATTTTCCTTCTTATCTGAAATTTCTTTAATGATATAATTTGTAAATGTTTCCCAACCGAGATCTTTATGAGAATTAGGGGAATGCGCACGAACGGTTAATGTTGCATTTAATAATAAAACACCCTGTTTCCCCCAATCATCGAGCTCTTTTGAAGTTCTTTCAATTCCTAAATCATCTTTCAACTCAATAAAAATATTTTTAAGGGATGGCGGTGCAGTCACCTTCTCGGAAACCGAAAAGCACAAACCATTTGCCTGAAAGTCATTATGATAAGGATCTTGCCCGATAATCACAACTTCAATATCATCAAAAGGCGTAATTTTCAATGCTCTGAAGATTTGATTTTTTGGTGGAAAAACTTTTGTGGTTGCGTATTCCTGTTTTACTTTTTCCCAAAGATTGGTAAAGTAGGGCGTGCTTTTTATTGGGGCTAGAATTTCGGTCCAAGTCATGGTGTCAATTTGAAAATTTGAGAATGAGTTAATCTGATAATTTAGAATTACAATTAAAATACCATTTTACATAAAACAAAAAAGCAAAGCTTCTTTTCTACCGCAAAAGTATCAAAAGAAATATTCAAATAAGAATTTCAAAAGTTTACAAATGTATTCTCTGTATTTTATTGTATTGTTTGCTTTTGGCTCACTAAACCTTTTGCTTCTTTTGCGGTTTAAAACTTTACATACTACTGTAAATGTTTATTTTTCAAACTAAAAACCAAATTCTCAGGAAAATCTTCATCTATTCTTCCCTCTTGCAAAACAAAATTATGTTTTACTAAAAGACCTTTTGAATTCTCATTAAACTTATTAGTAAAAGCTAAAATTGCTTGCAAATTTAATTCATTAAACCATAGTTTAAAACTGCAGTTAATGCTTCTGACATCAATCCTTGTCTGTGATATTCCGGTAGTAATTCATAACCGACTTCTGCTTCTTTCCGATCATCTGAAAACTTCCATAGGCAGATGGTTCCGATAAGATTTTGTTGATTTTTGTAAGAAATTCCCCAATTTAAAGATTCATTATTCTGAACTCTTTTTTTGATGGTCAAAATAAAATCAAGAGCATCGTAATTTGTCTTTGGCGGAATTCTTTTGACAAACTGATTGACAACTTCATTGCTTCGAATCTTTAAAATGTCTTCGACGTGACTTTCGTCAATTAGCTTTAAAATTAATCTTTCGGTTTCTAGTTTCATATTTCAAATGTAGTAAAAGCTTCTTGAAGTAAATTTAATATTTAAAAATGAACCATTAAGGAGATTTAAGAAGTTTAGATTTATTAAGGAAATCATACAGATTTTTTTTAAAGCAGGGAACTTAAGCAAAGCAAACTTAATATTCTTAACTCCTTAATTGAATCTTAATGGTTCAAAAAACTTAAAAATACATTTTGAAATTCTCAAATTATTTCATTTTCAAATTAATTATCTTTGCACTGTGTATATAAATAAAGCAGATTTAAACGAATTAGAGTTTCCGCAATTGCTCGCGGAAATTGCACCTTTTGCCTATTCTCCGAAAACGAGAGAGAAAATCCTTGAGCTTCGTCCGATGAAAATTGACGAGGCTGAAATTTCATTAAAAAAAACTTCAGAATATCAATCGAGTTTTGAAAGCTCCAACGCAATTCCATTTGATGAATACGAAGATATTGAAAGCGAACTAAAGCTGATGCTGATTGAGAATTACCGTCTTGAAAATGTCGCTTTCATCAAAATAAAAACTCTTACCGAACAAATAGGGAAGCTTCAGAAGTTTTTCCCGACGATGCCGGATACTTTTCCAAACCTTATGCAGGACGCCTCTGCTTTGGAATTTAAAAAAGAAATCATCGATAAAGTGGACAAGGTTTTCAACCGTTTTGGTGAAGTAAAAAGCGAGGCTTCCCCAATTCTAAAAACGTTGAGAGCTGAAATTCAGGTAGCGAAAAAAGCTATTCAGGAAAATTTCAACAGAGTATTATTTAATTATGGCCAGAGTGATTTCTTGGATGATATTCGTGAAAGTATTATTGAAGATCAGAGAGTTTTAGCGGTAAAATCGGCGTATAAAAAAAGAGTTCCGGGAAGAGTTTTAGGGCTTTCAAAAACGGGTTCGATTACTTTTATTCAGCCGGATAGTGTGGTTAAGCATTATTTTAAACTTCGTGAAGACCAGGAAGAGGAAAAGAAAGAAATTGATAAAATCCTGAGACAGCTTACAGCAGAACTGGCAGTTTTCCAGCCACAACTTTGGCGTTATCAAATGTATATTTTTGATTTAGATTTAACGAGAGCTAAAGCTAAATTTGGTGAAATGGTGAACGGAGTTTTACCTAAAATTAACCGTCATAAAACTTTAAAGCTAAGAGATGCCTTTCATCCGTTGCTTTGGTTGAGGAATAAGGCTGAAAATAAAACCATTTTCCCGCAAACACTAAGCTTAACGGAGCATAACCGGATCATCTGTATTTCGGGACCGAATGCCGGTGGAAAATCGATTACTCTGAAAACTGTTGGGTTGCTTCAACTGATGATTCAGAGTGGAATTTTGGTTCCCGTACATCCAAAATCTGAGATGTTTTTCTTTGAAAAAATAATGACCGATATTGGGGATAATCAATCGATCGAAAACCATCTTTCAACGTATTCATCAAGACTAAAGAAGATGGGCAGAATCATCCGTGAATCGAATCCCAATACGCTTTTACTGATTGATGAGTTTGGAACCGGCTCTGACCCCGAATTAGGCGGTGCTTTGGCTGAAAGTTTCCTTGAGTTTTTCTATGATAAAAAGAGTTTTGCGATTATTACAACGCATTACACCAACATTAAACTGGTGATTGAAGGACTGCCGAATGCGGAAAATGCGGCAATGCTTTTTGATGAAGAAACACTGGAACCGATGTACAAACTGGAGGTCGGACAAGCCGGTAGTTCATTCACTTTTGAAGTGGCCGAAAAGAATAAAATCCCAAGATTTATCATTCATTCTGCGAAGAAAAAGGTGGAACATGATATCGTTAATTTAGATAAAACCATCGTCAAGCTTCAGCAGGAAAAATTTGAGGTTGAAAAACTTAAAACTGACCTTGCCGAAAGAAAAGGTTCTGTGGAAGACAAACGTGACAATCTACAAAAACTGAACGAACAGCTGCAGCAGAAGCTTTTCAACTTCCAGAAACTGTATGAGGAGGAGCACCGAAAGTTGCAGTTTGGAAATAAAATTGAAGGTTTTATCGACAGTTACGTAAAAGGAAAATCCCGAAAAGATGTGGTGAAAGATTTCGTAAAAATTCTGGAGCAGGAAAAGTTCAGAAAAATAGGGGCTGACAAAGACGAAACCAAACGTATGCAAGTGGTGAAGAGAAAAATAACGCAACAACTTAAGAAAGAAGACGTTATCGAAAAAATAAGCGAAACCAACGAAAAAATTGAGGAAAAACGTAAAACCGACCGAGCAGTCTGGATGAAAATCGGCCAGCGTGTAAGAATTACCGGAAGCACAAGCGTTGGAACGATCGAAAGCATTTCCAAAAATAAGGTAACAGTTAATTACGGAAGCTTTAAAACCGTGATTAGTTCTGATGAGTTAGAAAGAATATAATAAAGTGATTACAATAAAAACTCACATAACATTTAAGGATTTTTTAAATTTTAATCTTAAAAATTCGTTGTCAAGAATTATTATTTTCTCCTTAATCATCTTCCTGTTTTTTGGTCTGAATTTTTACAATACAGAAAATGAAACGCAGGAAATATTCAAATCAGCAGCGCTCTGGTTTATTGCCATCATTGTTTTCATTATTGTGCGTTCCTACTTCCGTCTGAAAAATGCTTTTTATTCTAATGCGAAAATTCAGGAAGAAATCATTTATACTTTCACTGATCAAAAAGTTCACACAAAGGGAGAAACTTTCGAAGGAGACTTCACCTGGAATACCGTTTTTAAAGTGAAAGAAACCGAAGATTGGTTTTTAATATATCAATGTAAGCTCACGATGAATATGGTTCCTAAAAAAGACTTTTCCGACAGTCAGATTTCAGAGTTGAGGTCAATTATTAAAAACAATAAGGTGAATTCTAAACTGAGAAATAATTAACATTAAAAACAATAGGCAATTCCTGCGTATTTTGTTTTTTTAATCTCCAATTTAGAATGCTAAATGATGTTCTTCAAAGATATTTTTCAAATTAATCTAATATTAATTTTGACTTATCAAAAAAATTCATATATTTGCACCCACAAAAAACAAGGTAAAACTTGTAAAAGATGACCTTTAATCGGGGCGTAGCGTAGTCCGGTCATCGCGCCTGGTTTGGGACCAGGAGGTCGCAGGTTCGAATCCTGCCGCCCCGACTGTTTTTAGTAGTTTTCACAAAACTGCAAATGGGTGCGTAGCTCAGCTGGATAGAGCATCCCGATTCATCGGGACGGTCTCAAGTTCGAAATCTACCGCTTAAAAGTTTTTAGTAGTTTTTACAAAACTGCAAATGGGTGCGTAGCTCAGCTGGATAGAGCATCTGCCTTCTAAGCAGACGGTCTCAGGTTCGAATCCTGACGCGCTCACTAAAAAACTCACAATAATAATTGTGAGTTTTTTTTATTTTGAATAAATTTTATTTCAACTTATAAGAACTTCCATCCCAAAGATAGGTTTTGGAAAGACGTTTGGTTTTCTCTTTATCATTTTCATCCTTTTCCATTTCTTCCATTTTAAAGATGAAAGCATTGGGGATTCCGCTTTTGTCATTGGGAAAGATAAATTCTTCGCTGTGATGATATACATCGGCATCTCCAACGTTCATTAATTGTGGAAGAGCGATCAATTTTTTATTTTTAAACAAAACATATTGATCATAACTTGCAATTCCGCAGGCTTCCCCCGAAACCATTGCTTTTAGTGTAAAATCTACGTTTTTAAGTTTATGATTACTTTCGATAGTAAAAGTTCCGTAACTTAAACTTTCACCAGAACCTGTTTCAAAGAAAACCTCATCAATCAACGAATTTCCTTCTACTGCTTTGATGCTGGCAATATTTTGTTTGTAATTTTGATTAAACTCCTTATCCTTTTTGTCAATTGTTTTTGAAATTCCGAAAAGAAAATCATAGCCGTCTTTATTTCGGTAACCGATACAGAGATTTGCTCCCCAAACATAACCTTCTAAGGTTTGATTAGCTTTCTGATAAGAAACTTGATACCAGTTTGAACTTCTTTCGCCTAATTGTAAAATCTTTTCATCTTTTTTAATGATCAAAATCGGCTGATTGGTTTGCAGAGAATCCAGAATCTGAGAATTTACGTTGGGTTCTTGTCTTACTCTCGTCCAGTCAGTAAAGATTTTCTGGGGTTTATTTTCTTCAAAACTAAAAACACCGTTAGCATAAACCTCCTCCTGTGCAGAGACAATTTGCATAACCAAAACTGAGAAAAGAATCAATAAAGATTTCATTGTCTTTTAATTTAGTTCTTTTCCAGCAATAAGCTTACCCATTCTTCACGCTGCAGCTTCTTTTTCAGTTCTAAATTATTCTCGTTACAAACTTCCAAAATATCATCTACATCGAAGAAGCACAATCCTGACAGCAATAATTTCCCGCCGTCATTCAAAACAGAAACGTATGTTGGGATATCTGAAATCAGAATATTTCTATTGATATTGGCTAAAATAATATCGTAATTTTCTTTTCCTAAATTGTCTGCTGTTCCTAATTCTATATCCAGCCCAACATTGTTTCTTACTGCATTTTCTCTTGAGTTTTCAACTGACCATTCGTCGATGTCAATCGCTTTGGTATCTCCGGCTCCGATTTGTTTAGCATAAATTGCCAAAACTGAAGTTCCGCAACCCATATCTAAGACTTTTTTATCTTTAAAATCGATATCCATCATTTGCTGAATCATCAGATGCGTTGTCGGGTGGTGACCCGTTCCGAAAGACATTTTTGGCTGAATGATAATTTCGTGCATTCCTTCTACAGATTCATGGAATTCAGCTCTGATTAAAACTTTATCATCAATATTGATCGGTTCGAAATTCTTTTCCCACTCTTCATTCCAGTTGATATTGGGCATTTCTGTGAAAGTGTATTCAATTTTCACTTCTTCGTTTTGAAAAAGCGGCAGAGCTTTCAATTCATCTTCCTTAAATAAATCCTTCTGAATATATCCTAAAATCCCATGAATTTCTTCTGTAAAACTGTCGAAACCTATCTCGATAAGCTCGGCCATTAGTATATCACTCCAAGGTTGAAGAGGTTGTATTTTAAAATCGAATTCTAAATAATTTTGCATGTGAGTAATTTGTTGCAAAAGTAAATATTTAAAAAATTATAAATTGAAAGATTAGAAAAATTAACCGTTAAGATTGATTGGAAACATTAAGAATAGTAAGTTTTGGCTAAAGCCGATGTATTGAGGTAAAGAAAAAGTGGGCTAAAGCCCACTCCTATTGATATTTAAAAATTTTATTTTGAAGTAATAATTTTTTAGTATTGCTTTATTAACTACCCCGTCTTTTTGTTTCACAAAAATCCACCCCTTCAAGGAAGGGGAATATTAGTAATTTATCTAGCTTCTAGATTAAGGGTTTGTAGAGAAAATAGAACCATTTGCTATCAAAGCTCTTCTGTTCATTTTCAAAATATCTCTTACCCATTCTGCGAAGTCTTCCGGCTGAAGAACTTTATCAGGGTTTCCGTCTGTTAATCCGCCTTCAATTGACATATCTGAAGCGATTGTACTTGGCGTTAAAGTCACAACTCTGATGTTTTGTTTTCTCCATTCTGCCATCATTGACTGAGATAAGGAAACTACTGCTGCCTTTGAAGCTGCATAAGCTGACATATTCGGTCCGCCTTTTAAACCTGCTGTCGATGCAACATTAATGATATCGCCCTCGCCTCTTTCTTTCAGGAAAGGGTAAACAGCTTTTGCAGCATAATACACTCCGAAAAGATTGGTTTTGATTACCTGTTCCCAAACTTCAGACGACATGTCTTCGATACTTCCAAAGTCACCAATTCCTGCGTTGTTGATCAGAATATCTACTCCGCCTAATTGCTCTACGATCGATTCTATTCCTGCTTTTACATGAATTTCATTATCTATACTGAAAACTGCATACGCTGCTTTTACACCCAATTTCTGGATTTCATCCACAGTCATTTTAAGATTTTCTTCGTTTCTTCCGGTGATTCCTACATTCACTCCTTCGCTGGCAAGCATTAAAGCGACAGCCTTCCCCAGACCTCTACCGCCACCGGTCACGATGGCGTTTTTTCCGTTTAGATTCATTATTTAAATTTTAATACTGCAAATTTACGAAACCATTTTTTTAAACAAGCGTTTATGATTTTGATTTATTAAAAATTGATTATCAGGAAATTCTATATCAAAACAAAACCAGCTCACGAATAAGCTGGCTTCTGAAAGCAATATATAAAAAGTAAAAATTAATCTAAGGAATAAGAACTGAATTTTGAACTTCAAATTCTTCCGATGCAGAAAACTCGTTACCATACATATCCTGAGCTTTTACCTCAACTTTATGTTTTCCAAGCGTTAATTTGTTTCCAAATCCTCCTGTCCAGATGTGTTTCGACTGTTCAGGGTTTGAAGGTCTTCTTCCCGGAAACAGATTGTCTGTAATATCCCATTTGAAAACGGCTTGCGCAAAATTCGGGTCGATGGTTTCGCTGTACTCCATTTCTTCCCATTTTCCGCCATCAATTCTATACTGTACTTTATCTTTTTTGCTTCCCATAAAGAAATTCGCCAAAACTTTAGCCGAAGTTTTCGACGGATACGGAATTACTTTCGGAACATACAATTGAATTTGATAATCTTCAGGTTTTCCTGCTGTTTTGTACTTTACTTTGTACTGATTGTCATTAAAACTGATAAAAGAATACCCTTTTGCCGTACCGTCTCTCATCGTAGAAGTGGGCAAACCAATTTCATCTGCAGTTCCTGACCACCAGTCTCCGCAAGTGGTTCCTACATTGTATTCATGAAGATCTTTAGCACCGTTCCAGCCCTGAGCTTTTCCGTAAAAAATCTGTTGCTGAATATGCGTGTGGGCCGACAACATCAATGCATTCGGAAACGGAGTAAGCGCATCAAACAATTTCTGACGGTCTGAGTTTCTGAAATTATCTTCATTGTTATGCTCCAAAGGAATGTGGAAAGACATAACGATTAACTTGTTTTTGTCAACCAGCTTTAAATCATTCTGAATAAACTGCATCTGGTCTTCTCTGAAACCTCCCCAATATCCTTTTCCGTCTCGTGGATCAGGATACAGAATATCGTCAAGTACGATAAAATGAACATTTCCGTAATTGAAAGAATAATTTGCAGGACCGAAAGTAGCTTCAAAAGTTTCGTCTGAAAGCTGATCTTCTTTCGCATCGTAATTCATGTCGTGATTTCCCATCACATTGTACCAAGGCAGCCCGATTTCCTTCATCACATCGGCGTAAGGTTTCTGCAAACTCAAATCGTCACCTACCAAATCTCCCAAACTGATTCCGAAAACTGCATTTTTCTTATTTGATTTCACCTCATTGACGATCGCTCTTTTAAAATAATCAAGCTGTTTCTCTGTGTAAGGTTGGGGATCTCCGAAAACTAAGATGTCGAAATTTTTACTTTCGTTTTGTTTGTTCAACCCAAAATTTAATTCCTTCGGAAGTGTTCCCGTGGGTGCGGTTCCCTTATATTTAAAATCTGCAGGAGAACCTTTTGGTTTGTACTGATAATAATATTGCGGTAAATTATTTTGATTTAAACCCATCATATAACCTGAAGGTTTAATCACAAAAATCGTTTGCCCTTCTGTAATCGGCAAGCTGTATTTTCCGTTTTTATCGGTTAAAACAACCTGAGCTCCGTTGGAAACTGCTACGTATTCAATGCCTTTTTCACGATTTTCTTTTTTCTGATTTTTATTGATATCTTCAAAGACATATCCTGAAACCGATGTCTGAGAAAAAGCCATCGCTGAAACCAGTAATGATGGCAATAAGAATTTTATATTCATTATAATTTTGATTATTGATTAATTGGTGATTACTGATTCCACCACATTTTTGTATTGATATTGTCGCCACCCATATTTTGAGAAGCCGTTACATAATTATCATAATTCTGAACTTTTGTAACCGTCGGATAAGGCATTCTCTGAGGCATTTTTGCGTTATTCATCAAACCTCCATTATTTGGCAATACAGGAAATCCTGTTCTTCTCTGCTCATACCACTGTTGATGATCTACAAAGAATAATCCCACATATTTCTGAAGCATGATTCTTTCTAAAGTTCCGTTGTAAGCTACTTTAGGATTGGTAAAATAGTTTGAAGGCATTATTGCTCCCCACTGTTCAAGAGTCGCTTTCACTCCACTTTCGTAAAACGTTTGTGCACTTCCCGGAATAATTCCTTTAAAAGCCAATTCAGAAAGAATAAACTGAAGCTCTGCATAAGGCATTACCAAAATTTTCAGCGGAGCTTTTGCTAAATTTTGATTCAGATTTGAAGGTTGATAATCAAACGTAGATCCCAATGTGTATCCAGACGGAACACCTTTATAACCAATATTTGCATTTGCAGGTGGAAGACTTTTAGCCTGAGTAAAAAACATACTTAATCTTGGGTCATTGTTGTCTACCAAAGTCTGAGTAAAAAATCCTCCTGAAGCTCTATATGCTGTAAAATCCTGAGGTCTTGCAATCGGTGGCATCAAAGGTGCTACTCCTGAAATATCTAAAGCTGCTCCATCTGCATTACTTTGAAAGATTGGATAAACTGTAGGATTACTAACAATCTCATTGATTCTGGAGTGCACATCTACTTCGCCATTTTTATTTAAAATCCTTGTTAATAGTCTTAATGAAAGAGAATTACAGAATTTTTTCCACTTTATGATTCCGGCTGTGCTTGCGTTGGCCTGAAAGAAAAGATCACCTTCACTCAACGTTTTTGTGGTATCAAAAAGTGTATTAGCTTCTTTCAAATCATTCAAAAGGAATAAATAGATGTCTTTCTGCTTATCATATTTTGGCTTCATGATGTTCTCTTCAAGACGTAAAGCTTCCGTCATCGGAACATCGCCAAATGCATCAGTAAGATTAGCCATAATCCATGCATTTAGAACTTTAGAAATTGCCAGATAATTATTGTTTTGCTCTTTTTTTGCAGCTTCATTCAGTTCTCTTACCTGTTTCAGCCATTTGTAGCTTGTGTTCCAATATCCGTTACCTGTACTTTCCGTTAAATAATAGCGGCTTACTGTGTTTCCTTCATTAGGAAAATCCAGAGCAACCTGCATGATATCAAATGTAAAATCATCAGCTCTGTTGTATCCGTAAGATCCCATTTCGTATTGAATCGGAACCAGAAAACTTCCTACAGAAGGCTGTTTTATTTTGCTTGTATCTGTATTGATCTCTTCAAAGCTTCTTTCACAAGAATTCATACTAAAAACTGAAAGAGCAATTGCGGTAGATAAAAATATTTTTTTCATGAGGTTGATCTTAGAATTTTAAATTAACTTGAAAACCGACAGTTCTTGCCGTTGGAAGCTGACCAATTTCAGCACCTGGAGTAATTGTAGAGTCATTAAGAGCAGCAACTTCAGGATCAAACATTGGGAACTTCGTCCACACCCAAAGGTTTTTACCAAAAACTGCCAAAGTAAGCTCAGTAAGTTTTAGCGGCGCTATCACATCTTTTGAAAATGAATAGGCGATTCTTGCGTCTCTCAATTTGATAAAAGAAGTATCAAAAGTATTGGTCTCAATATTGGCTCTTCTGTAGTAATCACCGTAATATGCTGCTAAACCGACTGCTTTTGTATTTGGACTGTAAGTTCCGTCAGAATTTAAAACAACACCTTGTCCTACAATCGTTCCACTTGGATTATCTCTTCCCATCAAAGTATTCTCAAGTTTACCTTGCTCAGACATTTTGTGATGGGTTTGAGAGTAAGCCATTCCGCCATATTGACCATCAAATGAGAAACTTATCTGCCAGTTTTTAATTTTGAAGTCATTTTGAAGACCGGCTCTCCATTTCGGAAATGCATTTCCTACTTTTTCTACTCGATCAGGTCTTGAAGGAAGTCCTGTTGTAGGATCATAAACAACTTGTCCATCAGCATTTCTCACCAATTTAAAACCATAAAGATCTCCCAAAGAACCTCCTACAACCGCATTATAATATAAAACTCCGGCTACTGTAGAGATTGTATAATAATTATCACCTGTGTATTCTTCAGGAAGTGACATTACTTTATTTCTATTCATAGACCAGTTTGCAGAAACATTCCAGCTAAAGTTTTTAGATTTTACCGGAATTGCATTCAACCCCATTTCAATACCTCTGTTTCTTATTTCCCCTGCATTGATAATACGAGTTGTATACCCCGATTCTACAGGAGTGGAAACTCCTAGGATTTCATCAACTGTTGTATTTTGATACAATGTGAAATTGTAGCTTAATCTATTTTTCAGAACGGAAAGATCCATTCCCGCTTCAATATTGGTATTTTCCTGAGGTCTTATGTTTGGTGTTACATACGTACTTGGAGTTAAAACTGATCCTACAAAATCACTTGGTGTATAATATTTATCGATTTGATAAGGTGACCCTCCAAGACCGACTTGTGCCCAAGAAGCTCTTAATTTCCAATAATTAAAATTCGAGCTTGATAATTTAAATATATCAGAAAGAATAAAACTTGAACTTACTGAAGGATAAAAAAATGATCGATTATCTTTATTTAATGTACTGCTCCAGTCATTTCTTGCAGTAACATCTAAAAATATCAAATTATCATAATTAGCACTTACTAACCCATACACACTGTTCATTTGCTGATCATTAGGTTTAGGAACTTTTGTAATAAGCGCTATGGCATTATTAAGACTATAGTCGCCTGCCACCTTTAAGCCTTCAGCACGGAAGTCTGTCATTACATATTGATTGTAACGAATACTTGCTCCTGCATTTGCGCTCACATTAAATTTGCCGTAATCTTTTTTGAATGTAAATAACAAGTCATTATTGAACTCATTATTCTTAATATATTGCTCTCTGTAGAAACCTTTCAGATAATTAGCTGAACTATAAGGTCTTTTTGTCGTTCTTTCTTCATCAAGCATTTCGATTCCTGATCTTAACATCAAGTTGAAATTTTTGTTGAAATCATAAGTTGCAGAAATATTTCCGGTGATTAATTTCTTTTCTACACCATTCAACATTTTATAAGCAATCAAATAAGGGTTATCAATAAACGAACTGAATGGATGAATCTGATCTATTTCTTCCTGACCCGGTTTCCAGATTGGTTTATACCAAGCCAAATCAACATTCGGATTCTGGAAAATCATGAAATAAGAAATAGACTGGTTATTGTATCCCGTTGCAGGAAGATTATCACTTTGTGTATTGGCGTAGTTGAATTTGGTTGAAATTCTGAATTTATCTGTTACTTTATGATCTAATGAGATCGCCCCATTAAAACGGTTAAAACCAGTATTCGGCATCATCCATTTGTTATCCAGATAAGTTAATGATGCTCTAAAGCTTGTTTTTTCTGTACTGCTTTCTACTGAAACATTATTAGAAGACGTCACACCCGTTTCCCAAAAACCTTTTATATTATCTTCATATGGTCTCCATAATTGTCTTTCCGCACTTTGTCCAAGCAAATTAGGATCGTATTGGAAATAAGACTGCCCGTTAAACTTTGGTCCAAATGCACTACTCGTTCCTCCTGTATTTACACCGTCTGCAGAAGCTCCGTAAGAATAGAAAAATTCTCCTGATGTATTTTTAGTTAAAGTTCCCTGACCGTATTGATACTGATAATCCGGCCATTTTAAAACCGAGTCATAGCTTAAAGTAGAATTAAAAGAAACAGTAAGCTTACCGTTTTTACCTTTTCCTGATTTTGTGGTAATCATCAAGGCTCCATTCGCAGCTCTCGATCCATACAATGCCGCTGCAGAAGCACCTTTTAGTACAGTTACCGACTCAATATCATCCGGGTTAATACTGTTTAGACCATCACCTAAATCGACTGGTAAATCTCCTCCGGTTCCTGCACCATACGCTGCGGTTCCGGTGCCTGTAGTTGAATTACTTAAAGGAACGCCGTCAACAACAATCAAGGCATAATTTCCAGCAAAACCAAATGTTTTTTCTCCTCTAAGTGTTATTCTCGCCGAACCAAGAGGTCCCGCTCCAGCAGTCTGTACTTTAAGACCTGAAACCCGGCCTTCAAGACCTTGAGCCCAATTGTTATTCTGAATGTTTTCAAAAACTTCTGAGTTTACTTTTTCTGCCACATAACCTAAAGATTTGTCTTGTCTTTTGATCCCGAGAGCTGTAACTACAACCTCTTCAATATTCTTCACAGTATCTCTCTTTACCTGTTGCTGAGCTGCCATATTGACGCTCACCAATCCCAATACGGATAATAGAAGTAATTTTTGAGTTTCCTTACGCATATCTATTTTTGTTTGCGCAAAATTAGAAAGCTATGACGAGCATAGCTTTAATAGGATTTTAACATATTTTAAATAATTCTTAAACGCCATATTAATTTATGATTAACAAAAATGCATAAACTTTTAATTGACAGCTACTTAAAAGAATGAATTATTTTTAATATAAAAATGAATTATTTTCGCATATCTTTATTGTCTTTTTTTGAGAGAATAATTTCGAATTATATTTCTATTAGATAGTATATAATTAAAAACCTGCCTCACAAAAAAGACAGGTTTGAATAATATAAATCTAAGTGAAAATTGACCGGTTATTTACCTTTCAGCTGATCCGGAGTATTGGTTGTAATAAAACCAATTCCCTGCTTTTTTAATTCGTCATAAACAGCAACATCATTTACCGTCCAGGCATTTGTAATCAATCCTAAAGCTTTAGCTTCAGCAATCCATGTCGGGTTTTTCTGGAAAATACTGTAGTGATAATCAATTCCGTCTAAACCTTCGTCTTTGATCTGCTGTGGAGACAACTCACCTTTCAGATACTGAACTTTGAATGTTGTCTCTAATTTTTTAATCTCTTTACATATATTTAAGCTGAAAGAAATAAATTCACTTTGAGATTCAAGCTTTAACTCTTTTACCAATTTGATGGTTTTTGCAGTTAATTCATCTTCTTTTTCTTTCGTTTTGTCTGGCTTGATCTCAACAATCAGCTTTAAAGATTTATCTTTTTTTCCTGCTTTTAAATAATCTTTTAATAAGGGAAAATTTTCACCATTTGATAATTTCAGTTTTTTCAATTCTTTGAAATCTGTTTCTGAAATCTCCATTTTACCGTGATGCTCATCATGGTTTACGACCAAAACACCGTCTTTGGTCATTCTCACATCAAATTCTGCTCCGTAAATCTTTAGATTCTGTGCATTTTCTAATGCCTTAATTGAATTTTCTGTCGTAGGAGGATTGGCCTGCCAATATCCTCTGTGTGCGATAATCTGGGTTTGTGCGCTCATCATTGCTGTACTTAAAACTGCTAACCCTAAGATAAAATTTTTCATGATATAATGTATTAAATTAAAAGCTCTTTGATCATCTTTCTCTTAAAGACTTTTTAGATTTTTCTTAATTACAGATCATCTCCGAGCTTTTAAATATATTGATATTTAATAATATTTTTGATTAAAAAGTATATTTTGCACCTAACTGAATCTGGTACGGATTACCTGATAAAGGCTCTAAACCACTGGTATTTTTAGCATATTGAAATTGCTTTGTAACAGGATCAAACCCTGTAATTCTGTACAATGCTGTATTTCCGTAAGATTTATTAACGCCCCATTCTTTGTTGAGCATGTTTGCCACGTTGAAAATATCGACAGAAAGTTCAAAACCTCCTATTTTTTCAAATTTAATTTTTTTGGCAATACGTACATCCCAAATTCCGTAAAAACCATTTTTACCTCCATTTCTTTCTGCAATCTGGTTGTTGTAATCTGTAATATAGTTTTTCAGTGCTTTGCCTACTTCAGGATCATCAACTAAAGCCTGTGTAATCGACGGGAAAATATATGCCAAATCGTTGGTATCTACAAAATCTCCATTGATGTTACCTCCAGAAGTTAACGAGAAACGTGTTCCTCCAATCCCTGAATATCTCAAACCTAAAGTAAATCCTGCGATAGTAGGTGAATTCCCATACAATACTACCTTGTTTCTGAATTGGTTATCAGAATAAGACATTCTTAAATCTCTTGGATCGCCTTGAACCAATGTTGACAGCGTTGCAGAGTTGGCTACGTTACCGTTGTAAGAGGTGTTGTCTTTAATGTCAGACCATGTGTAACTTGCGGTAATTTCTCCATCTTTCCAATAACGGTAGCTTGTGTCAACTACAAAAGAGAATTGATTAACCTTTCCATCACTTACCAGTTCCAGAACTCTTCCGAAGTTTTGATTAATTCTTCCGTTTTTCCAATTCATTGTTCCGTTTGCATTGATTGATGCTGCTGGAACATAAACTCCTCTTCCACCCTCATTATTTAAAGTGAAGAAAGGATTTGCAGCCATATTTCTGTCATAATAGAAATAGTTATTTCTTCCTAAAGCCATATACCCTGCAACGCCCGCTCTGAATCTTTCGTTAAAGAAATGGGTATATGAGATGTTTGCTTTATAAACAATAGGCACTTTCGCATCTTCACCGGTATAATTGATGGTTGGAAGCTGATATTGAGATAACGAAGGAACTGTACTGTAATCATTTCTATAGCTATTAAAATCTGGAGTAAGACCCGCAACAGCAGGATCTACATCTACTGTTGCCAAATGATTTCCGTCAAAAACCAAATTATTAATCACCATGTAGTTGTTGATATCTGAAGAGAAAATACCTGCACCAAATTTCAGGAAATCTTTATTGCCTTCATTAATATTCCAATCAAACTGGAATCTTGGCTGAATAATAAAAGACTTGATATTATTATCTGTTCGGATTCCCATTTCATCAAATAATTTTTGATTAAACTGAGCTTTTGGATAGCCGCCGTAATCAAATCTTATCCCTGCCATTAAATCCAGGCCTGTTGCGATTTTAGTTTGCATCTGTCCGTAAACACCAACATTCCAGATCGATGATTTTACTGAAGAGTCTTCTACTAAAGGTACTTCTCTGTAATATCTATACGGTTTAAGAGCATTAAAATTATCTATTCCCAAAAACTGAAACCTTCCGTTGACCTCGCTTCCGTACACTGATTTAGATTTAGTATACATTAAATCTGCACCGAAAGTATATTTAATCTTGTCTGTGTTGTAGTATAAATTGTCTACAATCTGGAAAACGTTATTTTTAAAACCCTCTTGTGCAAAACGGTGACCACCCATCTGAATATTGGTCGTCAGATTGGTTCCGTCAATAGAAGAAGATACACGTTCTACAATCGCTCTTGGAACCGTTCTTCCCAACTCATCGTTTTGGTAACTGTTTTGGAAAGTGTATAAATGCTGTACTTTTAATTCGTTTGTTAAATTAGGCTTTAGATTTGACCTCAATGTCAGTAATAAACTGTTGTCAAGGTTTTTATCATTGGCATACGACTCAAAGAAATTAATTGCGGTATTATCCTGCAGTCCGTTTTTATTAAAATCGTAAGTGAAATTATTTCTAAGAGTCAGCAAGTTTTTTTCATTAATCTGCCAGTCTAGACGCAAAAATCCTGCATCAGAATTTCTTACTCTGTCAAAAGATCCAAACTGCGGCGTGTTTCCAACGCCATACTTCGCTCTTCCGATATCTAAAACCTGATTCAAAGATTGATTGGTTACCCCAAGTCTTAAAGCATCTGCATTCGTCTGCACATCAGCAATAAGCAATGGTTTTGAGTCGATCTGATGATCCCAGGCAGCAAAAAAGTGTAGTTTATTTTTGATAATCGGACCACCCAAAGAGACCCCAAACTGAGAGGTAGAGAAGTCATTCACCCGTTCATTTCCTCTGATATCGTATTTACTCGACAGCCATCCTGTTCTTAAATATTCCCAGGCGCTCCCCGTAAACGTATTCGTCCCGGATTTTGTCACTGCGCTTACAGTACCACCACCACTTCTTCCTAACGTCACATCATATTGGTTAGTCGTGATTTTAAACTCACGCACCGCTTCAATAGAAATTGAGTAAGGCGCACCGCTTCGGCTCGTAGTAGAACCTGCAGAAGTCGGGTTTTTCGCCGTCATCCCGTCTATCGTAAAGTTAGTTGAAGATCCTAACTGACCCGATAAGTTACCACCTTTACCGCTCAGAGGAGATAATTCGGTAAGATTATTAAAATTTCTTCCGTTCACAGGCAAGATTCCAATATTCTTTGCCGTAATTGCCGTTGCAGCACCTAAGTTTCCAATCTTATTTTTTAAATTTCCAACAATGACAACCTCTTCGATTTGCTTTTCACCGGAATTCCCTAAACTCATGTTGACCGTCACCTGATCACCGAAGTTGACATTATAGCCTTCTTTTTTTTCATCATTGACGATTACAGTATAAGGTCCACCCAAAGGAATTTCTTTAAAGACATACTCTCCTTTTGAGTTGGTCTCCGTTTCAGTTTTGAAACCCGTCGATTCATTAATAATGGTCACCTTCACTTTTTCCTGCACGCCGGTAGTGGTGATTTTCCCAACAATTGAAGCTTGCGTGGTTTGAGCATAAGCGATTGTTCCAAATCCTAAAAACAATAATCCTATAACGATTTTTACTTTTTTCATTTATTTCAAATTAACTGACTGCAAAGGTATACCGACTTTACAAGCCTCTGTTTACGGCACTTTTAACATTTTTTTAATTAAATTGAAACTAAATATTAACGTATCATAAACACACAATTTATTGATTGAAATATCAGCTACTTACAAGGTGTTAAGCGATTTTAATGATACCACATCATTTAATTATCTTATTTTTTTAAATTGAAATTACTTTGGTTATTTTTGCTCTAAATAATTTTTCCGATGTCCGAAAACATTCAACAAAAGATAGAACAACTCCGTAAAGAACTCAACCAGCATAATGAAAACTATTATCTGATGGATGAGCCCAGCATTTCTGATCTTGAATTTGATTTATTATTAAAAGAGCTTCAGGATCTGGAAGCCAAACATCCGGAATTTCACGATGACAATTCTCCGACCGTGCGTGTCGGGGGTGGTGTGACGAAGATTTTCCCGACCATTCAACATCAGTTCAGAATGTATTCTCTGGATAATTCTTATGACTTTGATGATTTGGCAGACTGGGAAAAACGCATCATTAAAACCATCGATGAACCTGTAGAATTTGTTGCTGAACTAAAGTATGACGGCGCATCAATTTCCATTTTATATGAAAACGGAAAGCTGGTTCAGGCCGTGACCCGTGGTGATGGTTTTCAGGGCGATGAAATTACGTCCAATGTGAAAACCATTTCAGATATTCCGTTAAAACTGACCGGAGATTTTCCTGAACGTTTTTTTATGCGCGGTGAAATTTATCTGACAAGAAAAAATTTCGATAAAATCAATAAGCAACGTGAGGAAGAAGGCCTTGATTTGTTTATGAATCCAAGAAATACAGCAAGCGGAAGCCTGAAAATGCAGGACAGCGGCGAAGTGAGAAAACGAAGATTGTCCTCTGTGCTGTATCAGTTTGTTTCGCAGGAAGTTCCGGCAGAAACGCATTGGGAATTGCTACATAAAGCGCACGATTGGGGGTTTACCATTTCTGAGCAGGCTAAACTCTGTAAAAATTTAGAAGAAATAAAAGAATTCATCAACTTCTGGGATACGGAAAGACATAATCTCCCTTTCGAAATTGATGGAATTGTACTGAAAGTCAATTCATTAAAACAACAAAGACAACTCGGTTATACGGCAAAATCTCCCCGTTGGGCGATGGCTTATAAATTTAAAGCTGAAAAAGTTGAAACCGAATTGCAAAGTGTATCTTATCAGGTTGGGAGAACGGGAGCGATTACACCTGTTGCCAATTTAAAACCTGTTTTATTAGCCGGAACCACGGTAAAACGTGCATCTCTTCACAATGAAGACATTATTAAAAAACTCGGTTTGCACGAGCATGATTTCGTGTACGTTGAAAAAGGTGGCGAAATTATTCCTAAAATCGTCGGCGTCAACGAAGAGAAAAGAACATCAGACAGCAAGGAAATTGAATACATCAAAAACTGTCCGGAATGCGGAACTGAACTGATAAAACTAGAAGACCAGGCAATTCATTTTTGTCCGAACGATCTGCATTGTCCGCCTCAGGTTATCGGGAGAATGATTCATTATGTTTCGCGAAAGGCTTTGAATATTGATAATCTTGGAAGTGAAACTATCGAACAGCTTTACAAAGAAAAACTGATTGAAAATCCTGCAGATTTTTATGCGTTAACGAAAGAACAAATTCTTCCTTTGGAACGAATGGCTGAAAAATCGGCACAGAATATTATTGACGGAATCGAAAAATCTAAAGAAATCCCATTTGAGAAAGTGCTGTTCGGAATCGGGATAAAGCATGTTGGAGAAACGGTTGCCAAGAAACTGGTGAAAAATTTCAACACGATTGATGATTTGAAAAAAGCAACTGCGGAAGAACTGTGTCAGGTAGAAGATATCGGGATGAAAATCGCAGTGAGCATAGTTGATTTCTTCAATAATCCTGAAAATATTCTGATGCTTGAAAGACTGAAATCTTACGGCGTTCAATTAGAGAAAGGTGAAAACACCAACGAAGTTTTATCCAATGCTTTAGAAGGAAAAACTTTTTTATTTACCGGAAAATTATCATTATTTACCAGAGAATCTGCCGAAGAAATGGTGGAAAAACACGGTGGAAAAAATATTTCTGCAGTTTCTAAAAACCTTAATTACTTGGTTGTGGGCGAAAAAGCCGGAAGCAAGTTGAAAAAAGCGCAGGATATTGGAACGATTACGATTTTGGATGAACAGGAATTTTTGGATCTGATTGGTTAAGTTGAGCAGTTAGTTAGTAAGTTAGTAAGTTGAATGGATTTAAGTTGAAAATTGGCTGAATCTCCCTAGCCCTGATTGCAGCGGCATCCTTTTGTGATGAGGTACGAAGAGCAAAAGATACAGTGGACAGCAGGTTCCCGGCTCTTGAAAAATAAAAACTCTCAGAACAATAATCTGAGAGTTTTTTTATGTTTACTGATTCTTTTTCAGCCACTCCAGACGGCGCTGGTCAGGAAGATGTTTGACCGAGAAGTTTTCGAAAGTAGCTTTGAAGCCATCCCCATCGGGACTGGCTGCCATAAAACCGACCTGAACAGGCGTGTTGTCCTGCAAATAAGCATTACGCATCATCACATATTCTTTGTCGTCGAATGAATAGAAAATCTCTACGGCGTCCAATCTTCTCACGGCTTTTATCCAGACATACGGTGGCGTTTTTTCAAGAACGATGACGCTCCAGTCGCTGGTTTTATGAGTGACTACGGTGCTCAGATTGAACTTTCCATCTACAAATTCTACGCCTGCTTTGATGTAATTTTGTTCGTCAATCCTCAACATCAATCCCATTTGGTCGAAACGGGCTTTGTAATCGCCGGTGATCTTCACCTTGGTTTCGAATTCTCCACCGTAAGTGGAGTAATAAAAAGGTGCGTCGTCCACAGTGAAACCGTAGTGCGAAATTCGCCAGTAATCGCTTTGTGGAGTGACATTCATTATCAGCTTTTTGTCTTTGATTTCCCATTGTTGAGGTTCATTGAACCAGGTCATTTTCTCAAGAGATTGTGCTTTTAAACCTTGAAACAGGCTTAAAATTATAATTGATGAAAGTATTCTTTTTTTCATTTTGATTTTAAAATTTGATTTTGCTCTCGCAGATCTAGCTGATAATGCAGATTTTTCTTTTTTAATCTGCTATATCTGCACAATCTGCGAGAATTAAAAGAATAAAAACATTTCTAAAGTTCACGAATGACTTTACACGGATTTCCAACTGCCAAAACATTCGCTGGAATATCTTTTGTGACCACGCTTCCCGCTCCTATCACCGTATTGTCGCCAATCGTAACACCGGGAAGAATGCTGCAGCCTGCGCCAATCCAGACATTATTTCCGACTGTAATTGGGTAAGCATATTCCAAAGCTTTGTTACGCTGTTCCACATCGAAAGGATGTCCTGCGGTGTAAAATCCGCAGTTGGGAGCGATGAAGACATTGTCTCCAAAAGTCACTTTTGCACAATCAAGGATGACGACATTGACGTTGGTGTAGAAATTTTCACCAATCTCAATATTGTAGCCGTAGTCGCAGTAAAAAGGTTGCTCGATATGGAAATTTTCTGTCGTTTTTCCGAAGAGCTGTTTAATTAATGCTTTTCTTTCTTTCAGCTTTGAAGGTTGGAGATGATTGTATTCAAAACAAAGATCTTTGCAGAGGTTTCTTTCCTGTATCAATAGTTCATCTGTGGCATCATAAATTTCACCGCTCAGCATTTTTTCTTTTTCGTTCAGATTATTCATTGTATTTTTACGTTGATAATAGGCAAATTTAAAAGGTTAAAACATGGAAAACAATACTGATTTATAACCATTCTCAATGAAAACTCCCCAATCCGACCTCAACGAAAAACTCCTGCAACAAAAATTTGCTTCCACTTCCGAAAGCGAAAACCTGCAACTCAAAAAATGTCAGGAAATTGCCCAGAATTTTGTGAATTTAGAAAACGGGATAGCCGTTTTAAGCGATCTTCAAAACAATAAAAGTTATGTTTACTCGGGAAAATTGGCTGATGAATTGAGTATTTTTCAAGATTATAGCACTCAGGAGATTGAAAGCATTTGGGAGGAAGAACTTTTTGCAAAATTGAATTCTGAAGATGTTTTGAAGAAGCATTTGCTGGAACTTCAATTTTTTCAGTTCATTAAAACTATTGCTGTTGAACAGCACAAAGATTATTGTGTGGTCAGCAGACTGAGAATTGCTGACAATCCCAAGCAAAATGCACTCTTGCATAAAATGTTTTACTTTACCAATCCTGATGATAAAAATGTAGAACTCGCACTTTGCCTCTATCATTTTGATTTTCTGAATTCTTCTCTTCATCACGGGATGATCATTAACACAGCAAACAGCTCGGTCATTCACCAGACTGAAGCAGGAAATTCCTCATTTTTATCTGTTCGTGAAAAGGAAATTTTAAAAATGGTCCAGGATGGAAAAAGAAGTAAGGAAATTGCCGAACAGCTTTTCATCAGCATTAATACCGTGAATCGTCATCGGCAGAATATCCTGGAGAAACTGCGGGTGGGAAATATGACTGAAGCTTGTACAATGGCAACAAAGTTGAAGTGGATTTAATATTTAGATTTAATTTAAACGAAGAATAGTGTAGCATATAAATTCATTGTTTTTAAATTCATCTAATCAAAATTATTGTAATTTTAAAATAAACAAAAAAATGGATTTTCTAAAAGATCATTCGATTCAGAACGAACTGGTATTGATTTTTATTTCCGTGATTCTTGGGCTTTTTATTGGTGCGGAAAGAGAATACCGCAATAAATCTGCAGGTTTGCGCACCTTCATTTTGGTATGCTTCGGGTCTTGCCTTTTCACCATTCTCTCCATAAAAATCGGCGTAAATGATCCAGACCGTCTGGCTGCAAATATTATTACAGGAATCGGCTTTTTGGGTGCCGGAGTTATTTTTAAAGGAGATAATAAAATTGACGGGATTACAACGGCTACCACTATTTTTGCAACGGCTTCCATCGGAATGGCAGTGGGTTCAGGATATGTTTACCTATCTTTAACCGGAACAGTTCTTGTGCTTTTGATTTTAAGCTCACTCAGTTATTTGCAGAATTTTATTGACAACAATCACAAAATCCGGGAATATAAAATTGTTGTCAAAAATTTTGAAGATGTTGCTCATTTTGAAAATATATTTAAAAATCATCATTTGGAATTTTTCATTGTGAGACAAAAATTCAATCAGGAAAACATTACCACAACATGGATGTTAACAGGAAAACATACCAATCATGATTTGTTTATTCAGCAGCTTCGAGGTGACGAAAAAGTAAATGCCTACGAATTTTAATAAATTAAAAAAGTCTTCATATAATTTTACGTAAACCATCATCTAATTCATTTATTTTAGATTTAAAAATACTGAAAAAACGCTGAATATCATATGTAATTTACTAATTTTGCATCCATATTTTATGGAAAATTTATTACATTTTTACGTTACCCGACTAGGAATTTCCATGGAGGATGCAAAACGTCAGACGGTCAAATTTGAGGAAATTAAAATTCCTAAAAAAACAATTATATTAAATTCAGGGGAGACAGAAAACTACCTTTATTTTATTGCTGAAGGAATTGTAAGATTTTTCATGTATAAAACCCATCCTACAGAGCCATCTAAAGAAATTACTTTTTCGTTTATTGCTAAAAATATGTTTTACAGCGCATATGATTCTTTTATTACAAGAAATCCCTGCGAGTATAATGTTCAGGCATTACAAGACACTGTTGTTTACAGAATCCATCACAAAGATATTCAGGATTTATATGAAAACACAAAAATTGGCAATTACATTGGCAGAATTTCCGCAGAGCAGCTTTATTTAAGAAAAGCACAACGTGAGATTTCATTGGTATCACATAATGCAGAAGAAAGGTATTTGAATTTGCTTAAATCCTATCCGGAATACATTCTTCAGATTCCTTTAAAATATATTGCATCATATCTGGGGATTACCCCACAGGCACTAAGCCGTATCAGAAAGAATATTTCTTAACATAGATTCATTTTCTTAGACTGATAAAATATTTACTTTTGTTGCTACTTAAGAGGCACAAATGATGAGATTTATTTGCCAGATTAAGTTAGATTCAATCTAGAAGATATAAATCCCAAGCCCTTTCAGAATAAAAATTCGGAAGGGTTTTCTTTTTTCTAAGAAAATTAAATCCGTATTTTAGACAAAATTTTTTTGTAATGATAAAACGTACTATTTTGATTGCTTCGGCATTCTTCAGTTTTTCTTGGGGAATGGCCCAGCAATACGGCGGAATGTGGATTCCCACTGAATTGAATGAAAAGGAGATGAAAGATTTGGGAATGAAAATCTCTGCCAAAGATATCTTCAACACTCAAAAACCAAGTATAAAAGACGCCGTGGTACAATTTAACGGAGGTTGTACGGCTGAAATTATTTCGCCAAAAGGTTTACTTCTTACCAACCACCACTGTGGATACGGACAAATTCAGGCACACTCAACGGTTGACAATGATCTTTTGTCTAACGGATTTTGGGCAAAAAACATGGGAACCGAACTTCCAAACCCCGGAGTTACCGTTGATTTTATCTTAGATATCAAAGAAGTTACGGCCCAGATTTTAGAAGACACAGACAATCTTCAGGAGCCTGAACTCTCAAAAAAAATCGCCGCTAATATTGAGATTTATAAAAATTCACAGAAAACAGAACCCTATCAGTCGATTTCTGTAAAATCGATGTATTATGGTAATAAATTTTACGCTTATGTAATCGAAACCTACAAAGACGTTCGTTTGGTAGGTGCACCGCCGCAAAGCATCGGAAAATTCGGAAGTGATACTGATAACTGGGTTTGGCCAAGACATACCGGTGATTTCTCTATGTTCAGAATTTATGCGGATAAAAACAACAAACCCGCTGAATATTCTAAAGATAACGTTCCTTACGTTCCGAAACATTATCTTCCGGTTTCTATAAAAGATAAGGCTGAAAACGATTTCACCTTTGTATTTGGTTTCCCGGGCAGAACAACGGAATATCTTCCGGCAATTGCTGTTGAGAAAATCATGACAGAAATTGACCCTGCAAGAATTGCAGTGCGTGACGTTGCTTTGAAAACTTTAGACGAAAAAATGCGTGCTGATGATGCTACACGGATCAAATATGCTTCAAAATTTGCATCTGTTGCCAACTATTGGAAAAAATGGATCGGTGAAGTGGAAGGTTTAAAAAAATCAAATGCCGTTCAGAAAAAAGTAATGTATGAAGGTTCTCTGGTTTCTAAAAACCCACAAATAAAAACGACTTTAGACGAACTTAATAATTCATATAAAGATCAGGCGCCTTATGCTCTTAACAACGCATACTACACTGAAGTGATAAGAAACGCTGAAACTCTTTCGCTTGCCAACCTTTTTTCTAATTATATCACTTCTGTTGAAGCCGGAAGAATGGATGAAAAGGGAACTGCAGCTTTTAAAAACAGATTGACTTCTTTCTATAAAGATTACAGCGCAGAACTGGATGCTAAAGTTACCGCAAAACTTTTAGCCTTGTATGCAAACAAAACGGCTCCTCAATTTTTACCGGCTGGCTTTGACAAATATAAAAATGAAGCTCAAAATATCACCAATTTTGAAGAAATTTCTAAAAACTCAGTGATCACAGGAAGATCTGAAGTTAATGGCGCTTCTCTGAATGTTGATATCGATAAAGCATTTTCTAATCAGGATAAATTAATTAAAACAATTAAAAAAGATCCTGTTTATCAGCTTTTCATGACGGTGAAAGATACTTATCTGAAAACTGCTGATCCACAGTTCACTTCTTTGCAGGCAAAAATTGATGGCTTGCAGAAGAAATATATGGCGCAGCAAATGTCTACAGATAAAGACAGAAAATTCTTCCCGGATGCCAATTCTACGCTTCGTGTAACGTATGGAAAAGTAAAAGGATCGACTCCGAAAGATGCAGTAACTTACGATTATCAAACTCATTTGGCGGGCGTCATGGAAAAATATGTTCCCGGAGATTATGAATTTGATGTTCCTAAAAAACTGATTGATCTATACGACAAAAAAGACTTCGGAAACTATAAAGACAAAACTGGCGATGTTCCTGTAGGATTTACCGCAACCAACCATACAACAGGAGGAAACTCTGGAAGTCCTGCCTTAGATGCACAAGGAAATCTTGTAGGATTGAACTTCGACAGACAGTGGGAAGGTACAATGAGTGATATCAACTACGACCCACGTTTCAGCAGAAACATCATGGTTGACACAAAATACATTCTCTTTATCGTTGATAAATTTGCCGATTCTAAATGGCTGATTGATGAGATGAAAATTGTAAAATAAAAAACTCAATTTCATGTATAAAAATAGAGCGGGCGAAATCAAAGATTTCGCCCGCTCTATTTTTGTTTAAAAGTCAAATTCAGTTTAAAAACTAATAATCTAAAATATTCTTCTGATTCAATTTAGATTAATTTAAATATAAAAATCTGCTTAATCTTAAATCTGCGAGAGAACAAAAATTAATATCCAAAAATCTCTTCCAATTCAAGTTCTTTAAAATTTCCCATTTGCTCCACAGCTTCCAGATTCAGATTTTCTTTCTTCCCGATGATGGCTGTATTGAACTGTACAGGCTTGATAGCGGTCTGATAAAACTGTTTAATATCGTCAAAATTTAAGTTTTCAATCTGACTGTAAATATCTTTTCTGAAATCGTGAGTGATTCCCAGTTTCTGTAGCTTTAATGTATTAAAAAATATATTGGTTCTTGTAATTCTTGTTGATGCAATCTGTTTCAATGCGGCATTTTTTGCATTTTCAAACTGAGTGGTTACTTCGGGAAGTTCATCCATCAGTTCGGTCATTGTATCAACGGCAATCTGCAGTTTATCAGGCTGTGTTCCGACATACGTCGTAATATAATCGGGATGGCCAATTTCTGCATTTGGAGAATAGGAAACATACGCCGAATACGCTAAACTCTTACTCTCACGAATCTCCTGAAAAACAATCGATGATAAACCACGCCCAAAATATTCGTTGAAAACATTGATTTTACCAAAATTCTCCGTGTTTACATGATGCCCCTTCCCTATTTTGCTCATCTCCATCTGCACCATATCGTAATTGGTGAAGTAGACATTTCCTACCGTTTCCGGCTCAGGATATTTCTTTGGATCAGGAATGGTTCGGCTTTGGGTTTCAATAAAACCTTCTATTTCCTGCTTAAATTTCTCAAAATCTTTTCCGTAGAAAAATATCTGATACTGGAATTTAAATAAACTTCTAATAAGTTCGGTAAAGTCTTCAACTTTTGCATTTTGAAGTTCATCTTTGGAAAGAAAATCTAAAAATCTTGAACCTTTACCCAGCTTTGTATAATTCGTCAAAGCCGTCATGATGCGGTTTTTGTCTTTCTTTCCTGCTTCACGGTTTTCCAGAATTGTTTCTACAAACTGCTTGTAAATTTCCTGATCAGGCTGTACATTTTTCATCCAGTGCTGCAGCAGTTCAATACCTTCCTTCATGTTTTCTTCCAATCCGCTGAGCGAAATATGAAGCTGATCTGAAGTGGTTTTAAAATCATTGGTGATCCCGATTTTAAAGAATTCTTTTTTCAAATCTTCGGGTGAGAATTTTTCTGTTCCGAGATATTGTAAAATTTGGGTAGAAATTCCCAGTTCACGGTCATTATCGCTTCCAAACGGGAAAATAAAATGTACCTGAGCAATTTCGTGGTACTTATTTTTAACGAAACTTATTTTCTTATCTTTCACAACGTCTGTCGTAATTTCTTTCTGATAATCAATAAATTCAGGCTGAATATCTTCAGTTTTTTCATTAATGATTTCCTTTAAAAATTCAGACTGTGCCTCACGGTTAATCTTGATGGCTGTAATTCCGGGATTGTCAACTCGCAGCAGTTTATCATTCACTCCTTTCTCTTTGTTGACGACCACATAATTATCTTTAAAGAAATCATTCGCAAATAAAATCACTTCTTCTTTGGTAATTTCAGCATATTCATCCATTTCGTTCAGCTCCTGTTCCCAGGTTCTGTCTTTAATATAGGTGTCGTAAAGATTATTGGCCAAACCACCTGCAGTTTCCAGGGATTTCATTCTCTGAAGCTTGAAGTCATTGATGATGGACGGCAGCATCCAATCAGGAAAATCTCCTTTTTTCACCAATTCAATTTGCTCCAGAATCATTTCTCTCGCTTCCAGTAAGGTCTGATTTTCTTTCGGAACGGCAACTATCGAAAAGAAACCGTAATTTTTTAAACCTAAAGAATACGCCTGTGCCCAAAGCATTTTTTGAGTCTGATTGATATGTAAATCGAGCAAACCGGCTTCTCCTCTGTTGCTTAAAATGTTGGCAACCACATCGGCTAACATCGCTTCTTTCGAACCATAGCTGTCGGTTCTCCAAGCCAACTGAATTCTCGGCGTTGTCGGACTGTAGACTGTTCTTTCAACAATTTCAGTCATCGGCTCTTCAATAATCGGCTCTTTTTTTGGCAATTCTTTATATGGAATTAACCCAAAATACTGGTCGACAAGCTTTATGGTTTCTTCAAAATTCAAATCTCCCACCAAAACTATTGCATAATTATTGGGAACATAATATTCATCAAAATATTTATGAATCGCCTTCATGGAAGGATTTTTCAGATGTTCAGGTTTCCCTAGAGTCGTCTGCTGACCATTCGGATGCGTTGGGAAAAGTGCTTCCATCAAAGCATCATTTACCAAACGGGAATCGTTGTCCTGCGCACGGTTGAATTCTTCATAAACGGACTCTAATTCGGTATGAAAAAGCCGGAGAACAATTTCTGAAAATCTTTCTTGCTCGACTTTCAGCCATTTCTCCAATTCGTTATTCGGAATATTATTTTTATAAACCGTTTCATCAAACCAAGTGTGGGCATTGGTTCCGCTCGCTCCGAGAGATGAAATAATTTTATCATACTCATTGGCGATTGCATATTGGCTCGCTTCCTGAGAAATTTCATCTATTTTTTTATAAATCTCTTTCTTCTTTTCAGGATTTTGTTCGTCTTTATGCTGTTCATATAAATCTGAGATCTGATCAAGCAACACTTTTTCTTTCGCCCAGTTTTGAGTTCCGATTTTTGACGTTCCTTTGAACATCATGTGTTCAAGATAATGCGCTAAACCCGTATTATCAGAAGGATCGTTATTGCTTCCCGTTCTCACAGGAATATAGGTTTGAATTCTTGGAGCGTCAAAATTTTGAGCTAAAAAAACTTTCAATCCATTTTTTAGGGTATAAATTCTGACTTTATTTTCGTCGTGTGTGACGGTGGTATATTCGTAATTATTTTGGTCTGTATGAATCGTTTCCTTGTATTTTCTGTCTATCATATCTAAATTCATTTTCACTCTTTTTTAAAATCAGAATGCCTTACAAATGTAAGGATTCAAAAAATAAGAGTGATCACAATTGTTTATATTAAATCTATGGTGATGATTTAGTTTAAGTGTTAATTAAATATATTTCTTACATTTAATTCAAATCAATTTACGTTCACCATGAAAATTGAACTTATCCCCGTTATTGAAATAACCAATTATAATCAGGATGTTCCCATGCCTCCTATAGGACCGTATTGGAAATTTCCAAATGAATGGAAAGAATATCATATTTCTGCAAATATCAAAGCAGGATATTCTGAAAACTTAACACCCTTCGTAAAAGGGTCTTCATTTTATAAAATAAGCGAGATTAATGATAAAGATGTATTGAAAATTATTCACAAAGAAATTGCCACTCAACAAAGTGACGAAAATTTAGGGATAGATGACTTAGAATCGCCATTTTATGGCGGTTATATTTTGAAAATAGATGATGCTGATAAATATTTACCTCAATGCTGTGGAAATTTAGGCGACTTTAAAGTTTGGGTAGATTTATTGGATGAAGACGATAGTTATTTCTATGCTGGTCATCCTTCGCCACGAATTATAAAAAGAGAAAATTTAATCATCTTCGATTTTCTCAATTCGGAAATTCAGGAATCATACGTTCCACCAGTTTTGGAAGACCAAATAGAAATTGACAGTGATCTCCTGAAAATTGCAATATATGATGCTAAAAAAGAACTTGACAAGTTCGCACTAAAGCTTAATCGAATCAACAAAAAAGAAAACCTTAATATACCTGAAATCGATAAAATATTGATCTACGGGAAAGAGAATTAACATTACTGATACAAAATAAAAAATGACTACAACCTTCTTCCCCGCCCAACAAGACTTCCGCAACTGGCTTGAAGAAAACCACAAAACAAAAACGGAACTATTGGTGGGCTTTTATAAAGTCGGAACTAAGATACCCTCCATGACCTGGTCTGAATCTGTGGATCAGGCATTATGCTTTGGCTGGATTGACGGAGTGAGAAAATCAATAGATGAAGAAAGCTACAGCATTCGTTTTACGCCAAGAAAACCGACAAGCATCTGGAGTACAACCAACATTAAAAAAATGGAAGAATTGACCAAAGCAGGTCTTATGAAACCAGCAGGCTTTGATGCATTTAAGCTTAGAAAAGAAAATAAATCCGGGATCTATTCTCACGAAACTGAAAACATGAAACTTTCTGCAGAATATGAGAAACAATTTAAAGCCAATAAAAAAGCCTGGGAATTTTTCGAAAAGCAGGCACCATCTTATAAAAAAGTCATGACCCATTGGATTATGAGTGCTAAACAACAAAAAACACAACTTTCACGTTTAGAAAAAACAATTTTGGAAAGTGAAATTGGAAAGAGAGTTTCGTAAGCCACATCGGTCAGAGTTTTTAAATCATTAATTTTTATTATTTTTAAATTCTAAACTAAAAATATGAAGGAATTTTTTGCGGTACTCATTCTTATATTTTGTTTTTCATGCAGTCAGTCTGAGCCAAAGAATCAGCTGCAGGAAAAAATCGTAACGAAGACAGTTCCGGAGATTAAAGCAAAAAAAGATTCTGTAAAGCAAGATACGATTGAGTTTGTTTCTTACAATGATAACTTTGATTATACTCAACTTAACGGCAAAAAAGGAAAAAAAGAAATCGATTTTGTTAATGATAACAATAACGACCGCAATTTTCTTCGGGGTGATCTCATCGCTATAGAATGGAAAAATGACACGATATACATTGCAGGAGACGGAGAGACTCCGCAAATTGCACAGTGGATTGTTTCTGCTAAAAAAATCAAAGACGGAAATGTTTCAAGGCTCAGAAAAGAATATGGTAAGCCCATCAAATATCATTACTCAAAAGAAGATGAAATTTCAGATTCTTATTTAGACCATTTATATGATCTCGCAGAATATTATATTGCCAATTCCAAGAATGATTTGGTTAAATTATCCCTGAAAAACAAGAGCGACCTTGCCTACTCCGTTGAAAAGCAGGTAAGAAACAACAAAGAATATTATGTTTTGGGAATTTATACAGAGTCTGAACATAAGATCAATACATTTCAATGGCTTTACATCGACTCCGAAGATGATAAAATCTACGAATATGATTTACCCAATGACCAATTGATTTATTTCCCTTAAATTTTAAAACACCATCATGGCATCAAAAAATTTATCAGAAAGAGAAACTGCGGAACTTCTGGATATTCTGCAACAACGTTTTGAAAAAAACGCCCATCGTCATCCAAAAATGAATTGGTCTGAAATTGAAACAAAACTGCAAGCAAATCCTCAAAAAATTTGGTCGCTCAACGAAATGGAAATTTCCGGTGGTGAACCCGATGTGGTTGATTACAATAAAAAATCTGATAAATATATATTCTTCGACTGTTCTGCAGAAAGTCCGAAAAACCGAAGAAGTTTTTGCTACGACCGTGAAGCATTGGATTCAAGAAAAGAAAACAAACCGCAAAATGATGCATTGACCGTTGCCGCAGAAATGGGCGTAGAAATTTTGGACGAAACCCAATATCGCTTTTTACAAACCTTAGGTGAATTTGACCTGAAAACATCAAGCTGGATAAAAACGCCAAAAGATATCAGAGCTTTGGGAGGCGCACTGTTTTGCGATCGTCGTTATAACACGGTTTTCGTGTATCACAATGGCGCTAATTCTTATTATGCAGCCAGAGCTTTTCGTGGATTTTTGAGGGTTTAGTTTGAGGTTTAAAATTATATAATATTTTCGTCAGTTCGAGTAATTTTTCGAAGAAAAATGTATCGAGAACTTGTGAGCTTCTAACAAGTATTCTTCAAACAAAAATTGCATTGGTTATAAAGTTCTCGATACGATTTTTTCAAAATCTACTCGAACTGACGGTTTATAAACTTTGCTGTCTTGTAAAATCATAGAAAACTTTTTATATAAAAACTATTAATCTTACCTTTGACGCTTCAAAAAATTAGACATGAATACACAGACTTTAGATTTTTGGGTAGGGAATTTTAATTCGGAAGAAGATTTTCTGCAGTTTGTAGAAGAAGATGACAATTACTATCTGAATGAAGAAGATGACGACAATTACATCTCAAAATTTTCTGAATCTCAAGATACAATATGGTTTGACGGTGATTTGGCAGAATATGGTTTCGAAAATTTAAGCAAAAATATTTATGAAAACTTTTCAGAATATTCATTTGCTGAACAATGGCTTCCTGAATTGGTACATAAAATCAATCTAACGGAATTGAAATTTGACATTAATTCTCTAATATTTGTTAGCCAAGGACAAATTCCAAAACCAGTTTCTGTGGAATCTGATGATTTTTCATTGGTATATATGGGCGGGATCGAGATTGAATATTAAAATTTCTATTTTTTCTCAGAATCATAAAGTCAGACGGTCTCACACCCATCGGGTAAACCATTTTTATTCAAGAATCATTTCCATCAAATAATCATCCATCACATATCCATTTCCAATATCAAAAACACCTTCATCATAAACATTATATCCTTGAGATTCGTAGAATTTCTGTGCTGAATTGTATTTATTGACATTTAAAATAATTCTTTTATCATTACTTTCTTTCACCTTTTCATTAAGAAATTCAAGCGTTTTTTTGCCTAAACCTTTTCCTTTACTTTCGGGAACGAGATAAATTCTGTGAAGTTTAGTCGTTTGATTTTCATAATGATTTTCATAACCTAAAAATCCGTCAAAAACATTTAAAACTTCGTCGAAAATAAGATAATAATAGTAGTTTATATTTTTTAACTGTTCTGAAATTTCAGCTTCACAATACATTGTATCCAACATATATTTCATCTGTTCTTGCGAAAGAATTTCGGCATACGCATTTTCCCAAGACCTTTTCGCCAAATCCTTAATTAATGGAATATCTTTTTGTGTTGCTTTGATTAGTTTCATATTGTTTTATTTACCACAAAAGTCACAAAAGCTATTCTTTTAGTTTTAGAGCTTAAAAATAATTTTGACAAGCACAAAATAGAAAATATAAGATTTTCAAAAACATTAATGTGCTTTAAACATTTTCATTTCATCTTTACCATTATAAACTTTTGTGACTTTTGTGGTTATTTTTTAGATTAAAAAAGTGAAAAGCATCACACCTTTCACTTTTAATATTTTTTAGTTAAACGGAAAAATTCACTATTCACTTGCGAAGCAAAATTCACCATTCCCTTTTTTAAATTTTCGCCATTTCAGCTTTAATTTTCATATAAAGTCCTTCTGATGCAGGAACTAGAGGAAGTCTCAAATAATTTTTAATCAATCCTTTTTCTGCCAGAATCACTTTAATTCCGCAAGGGTTTCCTTCTGCAAAAATCAGTCTTGTGATTTCAACCAGTTTGTTGTGGATTTCATAAGCCTCCTCCACTTTTTTATCAAAAGCCAACTGAACCATAGCCGAAAACTCTTCCGGATATCCTTGCCCGATCACAGAAATTACTCCTGCCCCACCAGCCAAAGTTACGGGAAGTGTAAATTCATCATCTCCGGAAACTAAATTAAAACCTTCAGGTTTTTTTCTCAAAATATCGAAATACTGAAGAATGTTGGGTGCCGCTTCCTTAATTAAGAATAAATTCGGGAATTCTTTTGCCAGACGCAAAGTGGTTTCTGCCTCTACATTTTGTCCGGTTCTTGAAGGAACGTTGTAAATGATAATATTTTTTCCGGTAGAAGCCAACATTTTATAATGCTGATAAAGCCCTTCCTGATTAGGTTTATTGTAATATGGAGACACCGATAAAACGGCTGTGAAATCAGATAAATCTGCTTCTTCGATCTGCTGTTTGACCTCAAGAGTATTATTTCCGCCGATTCCTAAAACTAATGGAAGACGTTTATTATTAACCTTAATGATGTGCTCAACTACCTGTTTCTTCTCGTCTGAAGAAAGTGTAGCAGCTTCCGCTGTAGTTCCCAAAACTACCAAATAGTTGGTTCCGTTTTCGATGTTGTACTCAATGAGTTTTGTCAAACTTTCGAAATCTACGGATAAATCTTCATTAAAGGGCGTTACCAAAGCAACACCTACTCCTTTTAAAATGCTCATCTGTTCGAATTATTTTCCCCAAATTTAATAATTTCATACAAGAATTTACACTATTTAATCCTATTTTATTATACATATAATTATATTTGCATTATACTAAAGATATTATGCAAAATAAATTCTTATTACTAGGAATTGCCTTGTTTTCGCTCACAGCCTGTAAAACGACATCGTTGCAGGTGGCCAATGTGCAGACGCAGAAAAATATTTCTATTAATCAAGACCTGAAGGCTAATGAGGATTTTGCTCAATTTATCGAGCCTTATACAGAGAAACTTAACAAAGAGATGAATCAAAAAATCTCTTTTACACAAGTAGATTTGACCAAAGAAGGCGACAACAGTAATCTGGGAAATCTTTTGGCAGATTATACTTTTGACGGAGCCAATGTCTGGGCAAAAGCAAATTTGAATAAAAACATTGATGCAGCATTAATCAACATCGGCGGAATTCGTACGACGATTGGGAAAGGTGATATTCTTCTGAAAAATGTGTTTGAAGTGATGCCATTTGAAAATGAAGTGATTATTGTAAAATTCAAAGGTTCAGATTTGCAGGGACTGTTTGATTATTATGCTAAAAATCAAAAGAATAACCCCGTTTCTCATTTGTACATTGAAACCAATAACGGAACGATTTCTAAAAGTTTAATTAACGGAAACCCGGTAAATCCTAATCAGGATTATTATATTGCAACTTCTGATTATCTGGCTTTGGGTGGTGATAACATGAAGTTTTTCGCAAAAGGGGAATCAATTCCTACAGGCATCAAACTGAGAGATTTATTTATTGAATATTTTAAGAAAAATCAGCAGATCAATCCTCAAGAGGAAGTTCGTTTACAATTTATTGGAAAGAAGTAATGAATAGAAAAAGTTTTTTAAAAACGATAACAGGCGGAACTTTAGCGATGACTTTAGCTCCGAATTTGGTAATGGCAGAGGAATTAAGTTTAAATTCTTTTTCATCAGCCAACAAATTGACCATTCTTCATACCAACGACCAGCACAGCAGAATTGAACCTTTTGATTCCAGCTACACGAGAAATCCCAATCAGGGTGGTTTTGCAAGGAGAGCGACTTTAATTCAAAAAATAAGAAGCGAAGAGAGCAATCTTTTGCTGCTTGACTCAGGAGATATTTTTCAGGGAACGCCATATTTCAATTTTTTCGGAGGTGAATTGGAATTTAAACTGATGTCGATGATGAAGTATGATGCTTCCACCATGGGAAATCATGATTTCGATAATGGTTTAGACGGATTTTTAAAGGTTCTACCAAACGCTCAATTTCCTTTCATCTGTTCTAATTATGATTTTAAAAATACCATTTTAGACGGAAAAACTTCTCAGTATAAAATTTTCAACAAAAACGGAATCAAAGTAGGAATTTTCGGAGTAGGAATTCAGTTGGATGGTTTGGTTGGAAAAAAACAGTACGGAGAGACGGTTTGGTCTGACCCGATTGATGTGGCACAACATTACTCCAATTTCCTTAAGAATGAGAAAAAATGCGACCTCGTGATTTGCCTTTCACACATCGGATATGAGTACAATGACGAACCTGAAAAATTAAACGATAAAATTTTAGCTTCAAAAACAGAAAATATTGACTTAATTTTGGGAGGTCACACCCATACTTTTTTACCGGAACCTCAGGCTTTTAAAAACCGACAGGGAAAAAATGTTTTGGTAAACCAAGTGGGCTGGGCAGGTCTTCTTTTAGGAAGAATAGACTTCTTTTTTGATAAAAATAAAAATGTACAACAGATTTCTTGGAACAACCAAGCAATTGACAGCAGTATAATATCATAATATATGAAAAAATTCGCTATAATTTCTCTAGGTATTTTGGCAACTTTCCAGATGGTAAAGGCTCAGAATATTTCATCAAAAAAATGGGCAGATCTATTTTCTTACAATAATGTTTTGGCATTGAAAGAAGATAACGGAAAAATAGTTGCTGCCACAGAAAATGGAATTTTTTATTATACCGTTTCTACAGGCGAAATTTCAAAACTTTCAAAAGCAAACGGACTGCATGAGGTGAAAATATCCGCATTTGATTATAATCCACAGACAAAAATTGGTCTTGTTGGCTATCAAAACGGTTCTTTGGATGTTATTACGCCTCAGGGAATTACGTATGTTATCGACATTCCTATTGCAACCGGATATAACGGAAGCAAAAAAATCAATCACATCTCAATCACTGGCGACAGAGCGGTCGTTTCTGCAGGATATGGAGTGTCTATTTTTGATCTGAAAAAGAAAGAATTTGGTGATTCTGCATTCTTTGTTACCGGAGGAGTTTATCAGGCAAGTAACGAAGCTACAATTAAAGACAATAAAGTTTTTTCTGTAACCAATACAGGATTAAAAACCCACGACCTGAACACAACATTTCCGGTATTCACTACATGGATTACAGAAATGGCAGGAAATTTCACAGATATAGATTCTGAAAATACAGTCGCTTTTTCATCCGCTACAGCAACTTACATTTATAATAATGGAGTTTCTACACCACTTGCACAGGCTTTTGGAAATGTAACTGATGTGGCAGTAAATGCTGACAATATTATTATTACAGACGACAGCAGAATTTACAGCTACAATACGAACGGTACTTTCACAGGATCGGTAACCGTTGGGGAAAACTGTAATACGGCAACAAAGGTTGGGGCAAAAATATTCTGCGGAACTATTTTATCTGGTTTAAAAAGTGAAGACAATGTCATCTATAAACCGGATGGTCCGTACTTTAACTATTCGTATAAAATTAGATTATTTAATGACAATCAGCTTTTGGTTTCAAGTGGTGGACGAGAAGGAAGATTTAATACAGGTATAGTAAATCCTAAGAATCCAGGTTTTTATTATTTTAATGGAATTGAATGGATTTACCCATCATATTTTGTGGGCAGCAGTACTCGTTTCAATGTTTTAGATGCATTTGCAGATCCTGCTAACACCAATGAAGTTTTCTTCACTAATTACAATAATGCAGCGGGACATGGTATTTACAAAATGAAATACAACACAGGAAGCAAAGATTTTGAATTTGTAAAAAGATATTCGTTAGATCCTGACAATGTATTTTTGCGCAGACCAGTGGGGTTTGCTGCTGATGATCAAAACAACTTATTTGCTACAATTGCATTTTCAGGAAACGGAACTACAACGGCAATAACTCAATATGACAGAGCTGCTGATCAATTTTTACTAAAAGATTTCGGAATAACAAGCAACGGTATTCAACAACCTTTATTCAGTAATGATCTTCTATGGATACCAATTCCTCGTACAAGTAACTTTCTTGTCTATGATACAAAAAAAACAGCTAGTTTTTCTGATGACACCCAATATTTGCTAAGTGGATCAAATGGGTTTGCGTCAAACTCTGTAGGGACAGTTTCTGTTGCCCTTGATAAATCAGGAGATGCATGGATAGGCACTGACTCAGGTCTAAGAATACTGACAAATGCTGCCTCAGAAATCAAAAACAATCCCCAGGTAGAACCAATCATTATCGAACAGAATGGTTTAGCAGAAGAGTTATTCAGAGATTCTAATATTTTACAGATTGAAGTAGATGGCGGAAATCAAAAGTGGGTTTCTGTCGATGGTGGTGGTGTCTATTACCTATCAGAATCTGGAGAGCAAGTTATCAAGAGATTTACAAAAGAAAACTCTCCCCTTCCGACAAATGTAGTAACAGATATAAAAGTTGATAAAAAGACCGGTAAAGTTTATTTTGCAACTTACGAAGGTATTGTAACCTACCAAGGTGATGTTGCCGATGTAACTTCGGACTTCGGAAATGTGTTAGTATATCCAAATCCTGTAGTTTACGCTCAATTCAAAGGCAAAGTGACTATCAAAGGACTGGCTGAGAAAACAAACATAAGAATCACTGACGCAGCGGGTAATATTGTACACTCTGCTGTTGCAAGATCCGGATATTACGAGTGGGATTTGAATAATCAAAGAGGGAAAAGAGTTGCTTCAGGAATCTATTTTGTCTTGATGACCAATGAAGATGCAAGCGATAAAGCAACTGCAAAAATAGCCGTTGTTAATTAATGAACTCTCAAAACGGTTTTTTACTTTCGTTTATAAAATATGGTGAAAACGATGCAATCTTGCATTGTTTTACCGAAGAGGAAGGCTTTCAGACTTATTTTCTAAAAGGTATTTATACCAGAAAGAATAAGAAGAAAGCCTTTCTTTTGCCATTAAATAAATTAAATTTTGCGATACGAGTTGGCAAAAGCGGCAGTATGCAGACAATATCTAATCTTGAAATCCTTAATCTGCATGATGTGTATACCGACATCAAAGCCAATACTGTCGTATTCTTTATTTCAGATTTTTTAAATCAGATTCTTAGAAACGAAAATAAAAACCCAGCGATATTTTATGTGATTGATGAATTCATAAGCCAGCTCAACAACAAAAATTACCAGTCACACCTTATTTTTTTAATTAAAATATTAAAAATTCAAGGGGTTGCACCACTTTTAGATGAAGGGATTTTCCTTGATCCGGAAACCGGAATTTTCTCTCCTTTTTCTAGTCACCTGCTGTTTGATGAAGAAATTTCTTTATTTTGGAAGAACATTATTTCATCACCAAATCCTTACGACAATAAAATTCCATCTTCAAAAAGGAAAGGATTTTTAGACAGTATTCTGGTGTATTATCATTATCATATATCAGATTTTAAAACTCCGAATTCATTAGAAGTTATTCAGCAGATTTTTGAATAAAGTTTAAGAATTGGCATCTTTAGACATTTCGGTTTCAGATTTGGCGATTTCTTTTTTAGTAAATCTTGGCTGAAGAATTTTCGCGATCAAACCCGTCCATCCTGTTTGGTGTGATGCTCCTACTCCACGACCGTTTTCCCCGTGAAAATATTCATAAAACAAAATATAATCTTTAAAATCAGGATCTGTTTGAAATCGTGGATACTGTCCGTTGAAAGGCCGGTTTCCATTTTCATCTTTTAGAAATAACTGAGCCAATCTTTTGCCTAAAGAATCTGCAATTTGATCTAAATTTAAATAGTTTCCGCTTCCTGTAGGATATTCTACCATAAAATCCGGGCTGTAATAAAAGAAAAAACGCTGAAGACTTTCAATAATTAAAAAATTAACCGGAAACCAAACCGGACCTCTCCAGTTGCTGTTTCCACCGAAAAGTCCGCTGTCGCTTTCTGCAGGAGTATATTTTACCGAATAATTCGTTCCGTTTACATTCAGCTCGTAGGGATTTTCTTCATATTCTTTGGACAGAGCACGAACTCCGTAATCACTTAGAAACTCATGAGGATTCAGCATTCTGCTCAACAATCTTTTTAAACGGTGACCTCGAAGAAGCGAAAGTAGATGTTTAGAATCTTCCCCTTTCACTTCCCAGTGCGAAACCAGAGCAGCGAGTTCAGGTTTATTTTCAAGAATCCATTTCATTCTGCTTTTGAAGTTGGGTAGTTTTTCGATCATCTCGTCATCAATCACCTCAACAGCAAACATCGGAATCAATCCTACAATCGATCTCAATTTCAAAAACATATTATCACCATTACTCGAAGAGATGGTATCGTAGAAAAACTCGTCTTCCTCATCCCAAAGACTGAAATGTTCTTCTCCCATATTATCCAACGCACTGGCTATGTAAAGAAAATGCTCAAAAAATTTCGTAGCCATTTCTTCATAAATGCGGTTGTACTGTGCCAACTCCAAAGCAATTCTCATCATATTAAGTGCAAACATTGCCATCCAGCTTGTACCATCAGACTGTTCGAGCTGTTCGCCATCTGGAAGTATTGTGTTGCGGTCAAAAATCCCAATATTATCGAGTCCTAGAAATCCGCCTTCAAAAATATTATTTCCATTGCTGTCTTTCTTGTTGACCCACCAAGTAAAATTCATTAAAAGCTTTTGAAAAGCACTTTCCAGAAATTCCAAATCGGGTTTACCTTTTATATATTCATCTATTTTAAACACCCTGAATACTGCCCAGGCGTGAACCGGAGGATTTACATCGCTAAAATCCCACTCATAAGCTGGAAGCTGGCCGTTGGGATGCATATACCATTCAAAAAGAAAGAGTTTTAATTGATTCTTTGCAAAATCAGGATCAATGAGTGAAAAACTGATGGCATGAAAAGCTAAGTCCCAAGTAGCGTACCAAGGATATTCCCATTTATCGGGCATGGAAATGATGTGTTCATTATTGAGCTGTTTCCAGTCATCATTGCGGATTTTTTCTCGTGATTTTGGAGGTTTAGGTTCTGAAGGATCTCCTTTTAGCCATTTTTCGACATTATAATGATAAAACATTTTATTCCATAGCATGCCAGCGAAAGCCTGTCTTTGCACCAATTTTTCATCATCCGTTTCAATTCCGTTCTGAATTTCGTCGTAAAACTCATCTGCTTCTTTTTTTCTGAAATTAAAAATTTCATCAAAATTTTCAAAAGGATTCTTTAAATCCTTATCAGAAAGCCTGAATTCAAAAGTTTTGTTTTCTTTTGGATTAAAATTTTCATCAATCAAGAAAGATGCTTTTGTCCCTATATCTTGCGGATTTACCGATGAAGAATTTCCATTGATGATAAAATCGTTGATGCCATCTTTACAATACTTCGATTTATTTGCAGACTGATAAACTCGTTCATTATTGGTTTCATTTTCACAGAATAAAGCATTCAGAGAATTTTTTGCATATAGATTTTTAATTTCTACATCTTTATGACTGATTTCTATAGTTGAAGATTCTTCCGAACTCAGATGTGGTTTGTAATTATCGTAACCCCAGTTCCATGTATTTCTAAACCAAATTGTTGGAAGTATGATCAATGATGCTTCATTTTCAGATTTATTAATGACCGTCAGCTTCACTAAAATATCATTCTGGCTTTCCTTTGCATACTCAATGAAAATATCAAAGTATTCGTTCTGATCAAAAATCCCTGTATCTATCAGCTCATATTCAGGTTCGTCTTTGGTTCTTTGCGCATTTGTTTTTAGTAAATCTTCGTATGGAAAAGCATTTTGAGGATATTTATACAACATCTTCATATAAGAATGCGTTGGTGTAGAATCGAGATAGTAAAAATATTCTTTTACATCTTCGCCGTGATTCCCCTGGCCATTTGATAAGCCGAAAAAACGCTCTTTCACCATTTTGTCTTTCTTATTCCAAAAACCGACAGAGAATACCAGTTTCTGAAGATCATCGCAGATTCCACAGATTCCTTCCTCGCCCCATCTGTAGGTCTTTGCTTCCGCAGTATCGTGATTGGTATAATTCCATGCATCTCCATCTGCACTGTAATCTTCACGTACTAAACCCCACTCACGGTTACTTACGTAAGAGCCCCATTTTTTCCATGAAACATCTGCTACTCTTTCTTTTTCGGAATTCATTATTGAATGATTTTTGAAATAAAAAACTAAAATTGTACTACGAACTGACTGCGCCCCGGATTGAACGGCATGTCTGAGCTCTTTTTGTAGTAATGGCAAATGAAAAGGCACAAAAAAGCGAGTAGTGAAAGCCGGAATTGTGCGCCCTAAGGACTATCCTCCAGTGGAAAAGCTTTCTAAACTGGTCATCCCGCCATCCACAAAAATACTTGCTCCGGAAATATAATCTGCGAGATCACTTGCTAGAAACGCCGCCAAATTCCCAATATCTTTCGGCTGTCCGATTCTGTTGTACGGAATGAGATCAAGCAATGAATTCAGGGCATCTTTTGTCTCCCAAGCTTCTTTATTAATAGGCGTTTGAATAGCTCCCGGACCAATAGAGTTCACACGGATTTTATCTGCGCCGTATTCCTGCGCCAACGTCTGCATCAGCATTTTGATTGCACCTTTACTCGCTGCATAATTAGCATGACCAGCCCAAGGAATAATTTCGTGTACAGAACTTATATGGATGATTTTTCCGCAAGCTACAGAACGGGTAGTATCGATTCCGCGACGGAGAAATTCTTTAATGGCTTCTCTTGAGCATAGAAATTGTCCGGTAAGATTGACGCCCATTACTGCATTCCAGTCGTCCAATGTCATTTCGGTAAATTTTGCATCTTTCTGAATTCCGGCATTATTGACGAGAATATCAACCGTGCCGAATTGTGCAATAACATCTTTAAACATTTTAATAACCTCATCTTCCTTTGAAACATCGCATTGATAAGTAATTCCGTTTCCGCCGGCATCGGTGATTTCCTTTAAAACTTTCTGAGCGCTTTCATGAGATTTTTCCGAAGAATGATTGATGATAACTGTGGCTCCGGCTTCGGCGATCGATTTGGCGATTCCTGTTCCGATTCCGCTTGATGCACCAGTGATGATGGCGACCTGATTTTTTAATGATACTTCCATAATGAATATTCAAATAGTATCTAAACACAATTGAAAGTATCACGCCAAACTGGAAATTTATTTTTAAATTATCCTAGAGTTTTTTAAACAATAAGAATTGAGGTCCGCTTCTGCCTTCTCTCGTTTTACCTTCAAATTCATATCCGCTTTTGACATACAATTGAAAAGCTGAGGTGTTTTTTTCGTTTACTGCTAAAACAATCTCATTGCAATCTGCAAAATGCTCTTTTATGAAATAATCTGCCTCAATCATTGCCGATTTTCCAATACCTTTTCCCTGAAAATCTGGATTTACAGATAACGAACGAAGCAAAACAGAATCAGGATTTTCTGTAAGATCAAATTTATCGTCTCCAAAATCAAGCACAAAAAACCCTGCTACTTTTTCCTCATACAAAATGGTAATCGGGTAAGCAAAAAAATCTCCTTTGAGATTTCTCGCTTCTATTCTTTCTAAAGATTGCTTTGCCGTTGCCGTATACTGCGACTGGATTTCATCCAGAACATAATCAAGTTCGGGAAGATCTTCAGATTGGTAAAATTTTAATTCAGTCATATTTTTAATGATGATAAATATCTTCGTACATCACTCCTGCTCGTATTTCTACGTCCAGTTTATTTTCTTCAGGAACGATTGGGCAATTGTAATCATACGCATTATAAGCGCAGAAAGGTTGATAAGATTGATTAAAATCTAAAATAATTGTATTGCCGTTTGGAATCTTCAAATCCATATATTTTCCGCCACCATAAGTTTCTTTATTGTTGGTCTCATCATGAAAAGGAAGAAAAAGATGGTCTTTGTATTTTTCCATTTTCATTAAATCTAAACTTTGGTAAATGGTTAAGCTATAAGATTTTTCGTCTAATTCAAAGGTTGCTTTCCCAAATTCCTGATACGATTTTGATTTTCCTGATGATGTTGGTAAATCAAAAGGTTGTGGATTTTCGGTTTTAGTAAATTTTGCAGTAACTCTATATTTTAAATCAATCGGAAAGAAAGGATGTTGTTTAAATTTCGCAAAATTATCATCCCTTAAAGGAGTTTCTTTTGGATCTAAATATTCTTTGTTTAAATCTTTCTGAAATTTCCTAATTTCTTTAATTTCTTTCGATTGCTGTTTATTAATCTGAGAAAATATAAAAACCGGGAATAATAAAAGTAAAAATAGAATATGCTTTTTCATTTAATCTTCTGAGATTTTAATTCTGTAAATATCTGACGAATTTCTCTTGATTGATTTCACGAAAAACCCACCTTCTTCGGGAATAATTTCTTTAAAATCGAAGCTTGTACAATCTTTCGGAAGTCCTGAAAAAATTAATGTAAACCAAAAATCTCTCATGAAAGGAACAGCCTTCCAGTTCGGATAAATTGTAATATTTTCAGCGTGAATCAGCTTACTTTTGTGACTAGAAGAATTGTCTACCAAGTAAGTCGTATTCCAGATCCTGATAAGATTTCCCAAAAACGGTGACGCCGGAAAACAACAATGCACAATCACCTGCTTCTCTTCATCAACCTTTGTCTGAAGAGATTCCAGCAATTCTTTTGCAATAATGGGTTTTACAATGACTTCTTCCATGGGTAATGAGCAATGGGTAATGGGTAATGAGTAATGAGTAATATCAAAATTCGGTCAAATTGCACATTACTCATTACCCATTACTTATATTTTAATATTTGAGTTCTAATTTTTCTTTACTGTAAGCTCTTACTTTCTCGGTAAGTTCAGGATTGTCAGCTAATTTCTGTCCGTATGACGGAATCATTTCCAATAATTTTTCTTTCCACTCTCCATTGATTTTTTCCGGGAAACATTTCTCCAGAACATTCAACATCGCAAATACTGCCGTGGAAGCTCCCGGAGAAGCACCCAACAGAGATGCGATTGTTCCCTGCTGATTAACTACCACTTCAGTTCCGAATTCAAGCTTTCCGCCTTGTTTACCGTCTCTTTTGATAATCTGAACACGCTGTCCTGCAACTTTCAATTCCCAGTCTTCTTCCTTGGCATCTTTCACAAACTCCCTTAAATGCTGAATTCTCTGAGCTTTGGTCATCGCAACCTGCTGCACCAGATATTTTGTCAGCGGAATATTATGCCACCAAGCCCCGAAAAGCGATTTTATATTTTTTGTATTGACACTTGCAGGCAAATCAAGATAATTTCCTTCTTTTAAAAATTTAGTAGAAAATCCTGCAAAAGGCCCAAATAACAAGGCTTTTTTACCGTCAATAATTCTTAAATCTAAATGAGGAACCGACATTGGCGGTGCATCAACTGTCGCCTGCGTATATACTTTTGCCTGATGTTTTTCTACTAATTCAGGATTGTGTGTCACCAGCCATTCTCCGGAAACCGGAAAACCGCCATAACCTTCACTTTCTTTAATATCTGAACTTTCCAATAACGGCAAAGCGTAACCTCCTGCGCCGATGAAAACAAAATCTGCAACGATTTCCTGCTTATGACTGTGGATTCTGTCTTTGACCTTCATTTCCCACTTTCCATCATTTCTTGGGTCGATGTCTTTTACTTCATGATACAAGAAAACTTCCACATTTGAATCTTCAAGCAAATGTCTTCCCATTTTTCGGGTTAAACTTCCGAAATTGACATCGGTTCCCAAATCCATTTTTGTAGCTGCTAAAACTTCTGATTCATTTCTTTTGCTCATCACCAAAGGAATCCATTCCCTTAGTTGGTCATGATCCGTAGAAAATTCCATCGCTGAAAACAATGGAGAATCTTTCATCGCTTCGTGGCGTTTCTTAAGATATTCAGCATCTTTTTCTCCGAATACCAAGCTCATGTGTGCACAAGAATTGATGAAATCTGAAGGGGTCGAAATATATTTTTTATCAATAAGATAAGACCAAAACTGTTTTGAAATCTCAAATTGCTCTGCAATTTTTTCTGCTTTTAAAATATCAATTGTTCCGTCTTCATTTTCCGGTGTATAATTTAATTCGCAGAAAGCCGAATGTCCTGTTCCTGCATTATTCCAGGCGGCAGTGCTTTCTTTGGCAAATCTTCCGAGCCTCTCGAAAATTGCTATTTCAAGATTGGGGTCAAATTCGTGAAGTAAAGTGGCTAACGTGGCACTCATGATTCCGCCTCCGATTAGAACAACGTCGTATTTTGGTTTTGGTGTTCGGCTTAAAATTGTATTCGGCATTCCTTTAAATTTACTACGAATTTCGGGAAAAGTTTTTTATTAAATGCTTGTTTAATGATTTTTAACACGATAATTTTCATTTGAATTTTGGAATTTCTTCTCTCGCATATTGAATGATTTCGCAGATTTTTATTTGAACCTGTAAAAATAAAATTATTGAATATCGGTTATTTTTGGTAATGCTTATTTATCGCAAAGTCAAACAAAGAATTTTAAATCTTTTCCGTAATAAGTTATACAAAGGCGTAAACTTAATAAAGAAATACAAGGTATTTTCAGTGATGACAGATTGTAGACAATTATCAAAATTATGTATGTCGTCGCTCTGTAGGCGCAAAATGTTGTAGAAATTAACAGTTGATAGTAACGGTAGCTCCGTAGGAGCGGGATGTTTGTATATAATTCCACCTAGCTTTTTACTCTTTAAACATCGAATTACAGCAGCCCGACTTGAACGGAGCTCTTTTTACCGAAGCAAAGCGGAGGGAAAAAAGCGGAAGCCCTTCGGCAAGCTCAGGATAAATTACAGGTGGAAATAGCTGCCATAAAAAACATCAGCAAATACATGCTGATGTCTATTTTTGATTTAATTTAATTCAAGATATTCTTAATTCAATTTTGTGGTCAGTTTCTTGAATTGTTTCTCTGCGTTTTTACCTTCATACAAAATCGCATAAATGGTATCAATAATAGGAAGTTCAAGATTTTTCTGTCTTGCTGTTTTGTAAATTGAGTCTGCAGCATAATATCCTTCTGCAACCATGTTCATCGACTGAATGGCAGATTTTACGGTGTAGCCTTTTCCAATTAAATTTCCTAAGTTTCTGTTTCTTGAAAATAATGAATAAGCCGTCACAAGTAAATCTCCCAAATACGCACTCTCATTCACATCCCTAGGCGCTTCGTAAATCGCTTCAAGGAAGGTTTCCATCTCACGTATCGCATTTGACACAAAAACCGCCGTAAAGTTATCTCCGTAGCCTAAACCGCTTGCAACACCCGCTCCGATTGCGAAAATATTTTTAAGAATGGCACTGTATTCATTTCCTAAAATGTCTTTACTGGAATTAACTTTAATAAAATCTGAATTGAAAATTCCAACCAATTTATCTGAAGTCTCATCTTCAACAGTGGCAACAGTTAGGTAAGACAATCTTTCCATCGCAACTTCTTCTGCGTGACAAGGCCCGGCAATGACTGCCTGATTTCTGAAACCGATTTGGAATTCTTCCTTTAAATAATGTGCTACGACATCATTCACCTTAGGAATAATCCCTTTAATTGCGGATACAAAAATTTTATCTTTATACTCACAGGTCATTTTATCCATCGTGTCTGACAGATAAATGGACGGAGTCGCCAAAACAACCACGTCACAAGCGGAAACCAACTCATTAATATCGGTTGTCAGCTTTAAATTTTTAAGGTTAAAATTAACCGCCGTAAGATACGTCGGGTTGTGACCACGAAGTTCGATTGCACCTTTTACAAATTCACTCCTCACGCACCAATGTACTGTTTTACAGTTTTCAACAAGCATTTTCACAATCGCCGTAGCAAAACTTCCGCTGCCGACAACTCCTACGGAAATGTCTTTTTTAGACTTTTTTGAGTTTGCTGATTCTGAAACTGTTTTCTTTTTCGTCATAATAAAAGTGTGAACTGCAAATATATTAAAACAAAGAAATATTGGAAGTCTGTTCATAACATAAACCTCACTTTTTGAGAAATTTAACATTGCTATACAATTAAATATCTAAAAACCCGTTAAATATAGATTATCATAAATTTAAATTAAAGATATCGCCCAAATATTATTTTTAATTAAATTTGCACCCTTAAAACGGTTTTTAAATTCTAAGAAAGAGAAAATGAAGAAATTTTTAAGAAGCAAAAAGAAGGTAAACATTCTGATTGGAGGACTTTTACTTATCGTTTTTGCACAAAGTATTTTTATTGCCAGCTTATTTTCAAAAAAAGATGATAAAAATTACGAAGTCAATCTGGTAAAAATAAACACCGAAAAAGACAGTGTAGATTACCTGAAAATGAAGACAGACCTTAGTTTAGTAGATCAAACAGTAGGACAGCTGAATTCGTTTTTAAAATCTAAAGACATTAAGAACGAAAAACTGATGGTTCTTGATAGCGACAGTATCTCAAACTCTATTTATCTCGCAAAACAATCAAACAGATACAGCCAGTATCTGATGGACTTGCAGAAAAAACTGACGCAGGTTCCTTTGGGGATGCCGAGTGAGGGTTATATTTCATCTAATTTTGGGATCAGAAAAAACCCAATTCCATTCAAGACAGTGTATGCATCGGTGAAATCAACCGCAGAAGCAAAGCCAGCAGTTGTTGCCGTAGCCGCTGCAAAACCCGAAGTAAAAGCTGAACCTTACGAAAAAATCTTAGAAGTAACGGACAGCTACGGAAATAAACGTGAAGTAAAAGTAATGGTAACTCCAAAAGCGAAAAAGGAAGCCGTTGCTGCTGTACCATCGACTACTCCTTCAACGAAAACTGTTGCTACAGCCACATCAAAAGTACCTGAGAAAAATAATCCGCCTGCAGAAGCTGATCAAATGCAGTTTCATAAAGGTTTAGACATTGCCGTTCCGTTTGGGTCTGATGTCATTGCTACCGCTGCCGGAACAGTTATTTTTTCAGGACAAAAGGGAGGTTACGGAAACTGTGTGATTGTTTCCCACGGAAATGGTTTAGCAACGTTGTATGGACACTTATCCCAATTGGTTGCTAAGGCAAATGACAAAGTAAAAGTAGGACAAGTAATTGCAAAATCAGGAAATTCGGGACGTTCGACCGGTCCGCATTTGCATTATGAAGTGCACAAGAACAATACTCCGGTGAACCCGAAGTTGTTTATGAATTTGTAAATATTTGATTTAAATTATAAAGTATGGGCGGCACCTTTGGTGCCGCCCATACTTTATCTAAACTTCAGAAAGATTCACTTAATTATTAAACCTTAACTGCTTTAACAACCTCAGCCGATTCTTCTGTTATATTTTTATACTGAAACGTAAGAATGTCTGCTAAATGAATTTTACAATTCTTCTAATGGATTCCAAAATAGCTTTTTGAAATTTTTTATTCTAAAATTTTCCACTTCAATTCCTTCAGCTTCCAATCTTTCCTGAAATTCAGGAACCGACAAAGTTCCCGAACTCGAAATTACCCGATGTGCAGGAACATCTTTTGGGCAGCCACCCATCGCTTTCCCCACGTGACGGGAATGATTGGGAAAACCTACTGCTTTGGCAATTGCCCCGTAGCTCGTTACTCTTCCTTTAGGAACTAATTTGGTAATTTCCCACACTTGTTGTTTGAAGATTTCGTTCATTTTCTGATTTAAATGGATATTCAAATGTAAGAAATAAATCATCTTACTCTATCACAGTTTTGGATTAGCCAAAGTTATTACCATGGCGAATAATTAACCTTGACATAGTTTATAAATGGCAAAAAATGAATAATTTGATACTAAAAAATTTTAAAAAGCAGCTCTAGTAAGTTTGGCTAAACTAACTTCTAAAATCTAACCTCTACTATAACTGTTGCATAATTTTTGAAGGATAATTGTATCTAAATTAAAAGTTATGAAAAAATCCATTTTCAGATTACTTAATAAAATCAATAAAACCGTCTTACCGAAACTGAGTGATAAAGACCCGGCAAAACTGACTAAAATACAAAAAGGAATTTTGGCCTACCGTTATTTTGTGCTGACCAACTCTTTGGATTAACGGGATTTCTGCGTGAGGGATATGGAAGGCGCAGGCGAAGCCTGCGGTGCACAGCACCGGAACAAAGTGGAGCCTGCAGAAGCCCGACCCGAGTTTTGGAATTGCTTTGGCGAGGGACACGCCCTTATTTGAAACACGAATTTTAAAACAATTTTTGGTAATTAAAATTTATTTCCGTGCATTCGTGGCATAAAAAAACGTCCCAAAAATTTGGAACGCTCTATAACTTCAGACTTCAGACTTTCGTCTTTGTGCTTTATTAATTTTCTAAAATGTAAGAGAACATCAGTGGTGCACAGATGGTTGCATCACTTTCAACGATAAATTTCGGCGTTGTGATATCCAGTTTCCCCCAGGTAATTTTCTCGTTAGGTACAGCTCCTGAATAAGAACCGTAAGATGTCGTTGAATCTGAAATCTGACAGAAATATGACCAGAACGGAATATCATGCATTTCCATATCCTGATACAACATCGGAACCACACAAATCGGGAAATCTCCTGCGATACCTCCACCAATCTGGAAGAAACCAACACCTTTTCCTGCTGAGTTTTTCGTGTACCAATCTGCCAAATACGTCATATATTCGATACCCGATTTCATTGTAGTAGCCGTCAGCTCACCTTTGATACAGTAAGAAGCGAAAATATTACCCATGGTAGAATCTTCCCATCCCGGTACAACAATTGGCAAGTTTTTTTCAGCTGCAGCAATCATCCAAGAATTTTCTCTTGGAATTTCGTAATACTGCTCCAAAACTCCAGAAAGAATCATTTTGTACATAAATTCATGTGGGAAATATCTTTCACCTTTGGCCTCAGCATCTTTCCAGATTTCTACGATGTGCTTTTGTAATCTTCTGAAAGCTTCTTCCTCAGGAATACAAGTGTCTGTCACTCTGTTTAAGCCTCTTTCCAACAAATCCCACTCATCCTGAGCCGTCAAATCTCTATAATGAGGAACTCTTTCGTAGTGAGAATGCGCCACCAAATTCATCAAATCTTCTTCAAGGTTTGCTCCTGTACAAGAGATAAAATCTACTTTATCCTGACGAATCATTTCAGCTAAAATCTTTCCTAATTCAGCGGTAGACATTGCTCCAGCCAAAGTAATCATCATTTTTCCACCTTCTTTCAGGTGGGCAACGTATCCTTTAGATGCGTCTACCAAAGCCGCTGCATTGAAGTGCAGGTAATATTTTTCTATGAACTCAGTAATCGGTTTGCTCATTATTTTTAAATTTTCACAAAGATAATGAAAGATGTTGGAAGCGGGAAGTTGGAAGTGAAAAGTTCACAGAGTTTTTAAGTTTATATGGGCGTATCCCTCGCCAAAGCTTTTCCCACAGCTGGGTCGGGCTATTCGTTGCAAACCTAACGAAGTGGTTCGGCGTAGCCAATCTTTTTGTCCCTGTCTTTCCCATTCCAAACAAAAAGGATTTCCTCTGCTACCCCTTACACAGAGCAGTCTTTAATTCAAAACAAAATCTAAAATCTAAAACGTCTGTTTTCTTTTTTACTGGAATGTTTTTTTTTCTGCTCAATCCTTTTCTCTACCGAAGATCTCGTCGGTTTTGTTTTTGCCCTGAATTTTGGAATAATTAAAGCCCTATCTACCAATTCCAAGATTTTCTCAATTGCGATTTTTTTGTTCTGAAGCTGCGTTCGGCTTTCGGAAACACTTAGAAATAAAAATCCGTCCAGATTAATTCTGTTTTTCAGCTTTTCTGAAATTAAATCTTTTTGTCTCTCATTAAAAAATTCAGAATCTGAAACTTTCCACGTAACGGTAACAGCCGTTTCCACTTTATTCACGTTCTGCCCACCCGCCCCACTGCTTCGGGAAGTTTTGAAATTCAGTTCTTTGCTAAAATCTTTCATACTAATTATGTATTATAAAATTCCCCTCCTCTGGAGGGGTGGATCAATTTTCAGTAGAAAATTGAGACGGGGTGGTCTGCGACTTCTAATGATAATCAACTGCTCTCAATCATTTGGCGAAGTTCAATTCTATTAACCTTTCCGTTTGGAGTTCTCGGAATTTCATTCACAAAGATAATTTCTTTTGGATTATGAAATTTGAGTTGATAGTTGATAGATATAAGTTTTTGGGTGATAAATTCAGATTCTTTTCCTTCAATTACCGCTATCAATTTTTGCCCCAGACTTTCATCTTTTAATCCCAAAAAAACAATTTCATTCGGAATCTCTTTTTTGACTAATACTTCCAGTTCTTCAGGAAATATTTTGACCCCGCCGGAATTAATTACATTATCTATTCTTCCTAAAAACCTGAATTGATTGCTATTTCTTATTTCAACTAAATCATTAGTCGTTAATATCTCATCATTCAATTGAGAGGCAAAAATTTTCAAACATCCTCTTTCGTCTTTAGAAATAGAAACATCTTCAAAAACTGTGAAAAAATCATCCTGACTTGTAGATATTTCTTTCAATGCAATATGAGAAAGCGTTTCAGACATTCCATAAGTCTCGTAGATTTTTATTGGAGTGTTGGAGTGTTGAAGTGTTTGAGTAATTTTCGCTTTTAAAGATTCCGAAACAGCAGCTCCACCAATGATCAGATTTTTAATAAGATGAAGTTTATCCAAAGAATTTTCAACCTGCAAAGGCGTCATTGCACAAAAGTCAATTTCAGTATCTAAATTTTCCAAAGGCTTTACTGATGGTTCAGCAATAATGAGACTTAAATTCCTTTCAAAAGCCCGTACTACCATCATTTTTCCAGAAATATATTCTACCGGAAGGCAAATTAAAGCGGTGTCATTGTCATTCAAATCTAAAAAATCGCATGTCATCTTTGCAGAATTCAGCATTTTCTTTTTCTCGATTTCAAATATTTTCGGAGTTCCGGTAGAACCTGAAGTCTGTACTTTAACCGTTTTGGAATAGGAAAGCCATTCTTTAAGGAAAAAAATCACTTTTTTTTCAAATTCTGTTTGAGGATGTAAATTATTAATTTCGAGATTATTGAAGTTAATCAGCATGTTTTTGACCGTTAAATTGTACTGTAAATTTAAAGAAAAATTAAAAAATGATTTGCAAATAAAGAAAAAAGCTTTAAATTTGCATCACAATAAAACAGACCCATGGTGTAACGGTAGCACTCTGGTTTTTGGTACCATCAGTTGGGGTTCGAATCCCTGTGGGTCTACAAACCATCCTTTCTAAGGATGGTTTTGTTTTTATAAAGTTTAAGAAAAATTAAAATTTCTTCAATATTTTTTTGTGGGTAAAGAAAAAATAAATACATTTGCACCACTAAAATAAACAGACCCATGGTGTAACGGTAGCACTCTGGTTTTTGGTACCATCAGTTGGGGTTCGAATCCCTGTGGGTCTACAAACCATCCTTTTCTAAGGGTGGTTTTTTTCATACATAAATTAAAAAATAATAATATCTTATCGTGCTATCCTGATAATAATTGATTACACATCTTTCAACTTATTACTAAAAAAATCCATAAACATTTCCTTCAAAAACATCATTTTTGTTTCGTCAAACATACCACATTTAACATAAATTCACACAAAAAGGAACGGTTGGCAAACATATTGCTCATAAAAATCAAACAAAGCTATTGTTAATAAGCCATTGCAAACAAAACAACCATGGTCACACTCATTAAGCTTCAGGTTTTCAAAATATAAAACGATATTCAGAAAAAATTAAACAGTGGTAAAAACCCAATTTTACCAATCTAAATATTGTACATTGTTATAAATCAGAAAATTTTGAAACTGAAATTCAACAAAAGAAAAATTCTCAGAGGTATTGTTATTACAATGATCTCTATTGTCGTTTTAATTATCCTGCTGATTTTAAGTTTAAGACTTCCAGCGGTTCAGAACTATGTAAAAGATAAGTTGATCGTTTATTTAGAGAAAAAAATCAAAACAAAAGTGAGCCTTGATAAAGTTTACATCGGTTTTCCAAACAGTTTGGTGATGGAAAATCTGTATTTAAAAGGTCAGAATATTGATACTCTTTTAGCGGTCAGAAAGTTTGACGTTGGTCTGGATATGTGGAAACTGATCAATTCGAAAGCTGATCTTACTTCAATTGACTTGGAAGGTGTACGTGCTAATGTGGTTAGAGATCCAAAGGGAAGATTTAACTTCGACTATATTATTGATGCTTTTGCTACTTCGGATAAGGAAGAAAGCACTTCGAAACCGTTCATCATTTCTTTAGATAAAATTAAATTAAAAGATATAGGACTGACTTTCAATGATCAGCAATCCAGAAACGATATCAAAGTTTATTTTAATTCATTTGATACGAGGGTAAAAACTTTTGACCTTCAGAATAATAATTACGCAGTTAATGACATTAATCTTGACGGATTACAATTAAAACTGAAACAGGATCTGGTAGAGGAAGTTGCCAAAAATGTTGAAGAGAAAGTAGATTCTCTGAATCAGAAGAAGCCTATGAAACTGGGCTTAAACGGAATTAAACTCACCAATTTCAATATCGATTACGGTGATGACAACTCTAAAACTTTCGCAAAAGTTTTGTTTAAAGAATTAAGCACAAAAGTCAACAGCATCGACCTTGAAAACAATGATTACAATGTCGGAAACCTTTATTTAAGAGGTGCCAACATCAACGCCAATTTATTCCTTCCAACCGAAAACGCTAATCCTAAAAAGGATGAAAAGCCTGAAGTTTCTACGGTTTCTGCGAAAGAAAAAGCAATGAAAGTGATCCTAGGAAAATTATTTTTGGATAATGTAAAAGTTGCTTATAACAACACCGCAGTTGCTCATACACGATCCGGAATGGATTTTAATCATTTGAATTTTGCTAACTTGAATCTCGATGTCAGAAATTTCAAAATGGAAAATAATGGTTTTTCAGGCTCAGTAAAATCAGCGGAAATTCAAGAAGCGAGAGGTTTGAATGTCCAAAAATTCAATACCGATTTTGTGTATGCTGAAAAAGAAGCGCATCTTAAAAATCTCTATCTGCAGACTCCGAAAACGATTTTGAGAGATGAAGTGGTTTTAAATTACAATTCCATTGAGCAATTATCATCCAATTTGGGAACGGTGAAAATTTCTGCTGACATTAGAGATTCTAAAATTGGTTTTTCTGACATTTTAAATTTGGCTCCGACTTTAAGAAATACAGCACCATTTAATAAATATCCAAATGCAACTTTAAATGTAAATGCTTTCATAAGAGGAACAGTCAATGATCTGACGATTCAGAATCTGAAAGTTTCAGGTTTAGATCAATTGAAAGTTTTAGCTTCAGGAAAAATCAAGAATGCGATGAATCCGGATCAATTGTATTATGATCTGAAAGTTGCTGAACTTTCTTCGTCATCCAAGACGATTTACAATTTAGTTCCTAAAAATACGATTCCTAAAAACATTACTTTACCGTCATTTTTCACAATCCGTGGGACAGCAAAAGGAACTACGCAATTGGTTGACACCAACTTACGTCTGACTTCCACTTTAGGAAATGCTGCGATTATCGCCAAAGCTGATTTACGTAGAAAAAACAGAGAAACATTTGATGTAAAAGCCAATCTTCAAAGCCTGCAAATCGGGAAACTGATTCAGAATAAAGATTTGGGAAGCATCACAGCCCAAATCAATGCCAAAGGACAAGGATTTGATCCAAAAACCATGTCAGCAAATCTTTCAGGCGATGTGAAATCAGCAACTTACAACGGTTACACCTATCAGAATATGAATCTGAAAGGGAAAATCAACCGTGGTGCTTACGATATTGATTTGAACTCAAAAGATCCGAATGCTAATTTACATCTTACGGCTTCGGGAGTTTTCAACGACAACCCGACGGTAAAAGTCAATGGAAATATTAATAAATTAGATTTAAACAAGCTCGGATTCTACAGCTCGCCAATGATTATCGCAGGAGCAATCGATGGTGATTTTAAAAGTCTTGATCCTGATAATTTAAATGGATATCTAAATTTACAAAACTTTGCGATTTCAGATACAAAAGAAGTTTACCCGATTCAGGAAATTAATTTGAATGCTGTTTCCACAGCAGATTCTACACAAATCAAATTTAATTCTCAGATTGCTGATGTTGAACTGCGGGGAAAATATAAACTGACGCAGATTTTTGGAGCATTGACGCAGACTATTAATCAATATTATCAGTTTCAAAAACCCAGCAAAGTTCAGAAAATTGATGCCGGACAGTTTTTTACTTTTAATGCTAAAATTAAAAATGATGATCTGATCAGAAAATTTGTCCCCGAACTGAAAAGTTTTGAAACCATCAACATCAATGGAAATTACAATGCAGATTCTCAACAAATCCTTTTGGATGCGCAGATTCCACAGGTTTTGTATGGCACCAATATGCTGGAAAATACAAACTTAAAAATCACCAACGAAAATCAGGCGTTACAGTATGACTTGAGTGTTGCGTCATTAGCCAGCGAAAGTTTTGCGCTTAAAAAAGTGAATATTAATGGTGATGTTGCCCAAAACATCATCAATTATAACATCACGACAAAAGACGATAAAGATGAAACGCAGTTCCTGATCGCCGGAAATGCCAAATCGATGAATGACATCACAGAAATCTCTCTCAATCCAAATGGTTTAAAACTGAATTATATGGATTGGACGGTTGCTGAAAACAACAAAATCCAGATATTCAGTCAGGGAATTGTGGCGGATAATTTCACACTTTCCAATTCCGGAGCGGAGATTTCTTTACAGTCTGAAAGCAATTCTCCAAGCAGTCCGCTAAATATTTCTCTGAAAGATTTTAAAATTGAAACCATTACTGAAATCATTAAAAAAGATTCTCTTTTAGCAAAAGGAACCATCAACGGAACGGCGCAGCTGAGAGATTTAACCAAAAATATGACCTTCACCTCAGACATTAATGTCTCTGATCTGATTGTTTACGGAAGTCCGGTTGGTAACTTAGCCATTAAGGTCAATAACCAGTCCGCGAATCTTCTGACTGCAGATATTGCGCTTTCGGGGAACAGCAATGATGTTAAGATCCTAGGAAATTACAATACGTCTTCGAGCACATTTGATTTAGATTTAAATATGAATCAGCTTCAGATGAAAACGCTGCAAGGGTTCTCAATGAATGCAATCACAAATACAGAAGGTTATCTTTCTGGAGATTTAAAAATTGCCGGAACGACGGCCGCTCCTAAGATTTTAGGTGATCTTAAAATGAATAATGTCGGCTTGATGATTTCTCAGACCGGAAGTGATTTCAGAGGGATTAACGATAAAATCGGGTTTACCAACCGAGGAATTGAGTTTGATGATTTCAAGATCAAAGACAAAGACGGAAATTCTTTAAACATCGACGGACAGGTTCTTACGCAGACATATAGAGATTTTGCATTCAATCTTGATCTGAATGCGAAAGACTTTAAAGTTGTGAATTCAGAAAAATCAAATGATGCGGTGATGTATGGAATTCTGGCGATTGATGCGGCTTTGAAAGTAAGAGGGAATTTAGACTTACCAAAAGTAGACGGAAGGCTGGCTGTTTCAGAAACTACAGATTTTACTTTTGTACTTCCACAATCGAGTCCTTCTTTACAGGAAAGAGACGGGATTGTAGAATTTATTGATCAAGATCAGGTTGTTTTAAACAAAACCATTAAAACAGATTCTATCGACACGCAAAGTCCGATTAAAGGATTAGACGTAAATGTGAATATTGAAGTCGATAAGGAAGCAAAAATGTCAATCATCATCGATAAAGCTGCCGGAGATTTTGTAAAACTTCAGGGTGAAGCTGATCTCACGGGTGGAATCGATCCTTCAGGAAAAACTACTTTGGTCGGCGTTTATTCTGTGGAAAAAGGAAGTTATGAAATGTCTGTAAGCGTTTTGAAAAGAAAATTTGACATTCAAAAAGGAAGTACGATTACCTGGACAGGCGAACCGACGACCGCCAATCTCGATATTACCGCCATTTACAAAACCGAAACTGCACCAATCGACCTTGTTGAACAGCAGGTTGGCGATGCTGATTTAAATCAATATAAACAGAGAATTCCGTTTAATACACTGTTGATTCTGAAAGGTGAATTGTTGAAGCCTGAGATTTCATTTGACATAACAACAGACGAAAAAAACAACGCCGTTTCGTCCGCTGTAACCGAAACTATCGATGGAAAACTGGCTCAGTTGAGACAGGATGAGAATGAAATGAATAAGCAGGTTTTTGCTTTACTTCTATTGAATAGATTCATTGGTGAAAATCCTTTCCAAAGTAATTCCGGAGTATCTGCGGAGACGATGGCGAGACAGAGTGTAAGTAAAATTCTTTCTCAGCAGCTGAATAATTTAGCTTCAGATTTAATTAAAGGTGTTGATTTAAATTTTGATTTGGAATCCACGGAAGACTACTCTACCGGAACACAAAATACCAGAACTGATCTTAATATTGGTTTAAGCAAAAAATTACTGAATGACAGACTGAAAGTTTCCGTAGGAAGTAATTTCGGACTGGAAGGTGAAGCCAGACAAAACGAAAACACCACCAATATTGCAGGTGATGTTACCGTTGATTACAGCCTTTCAAGAGATGGAAGATATATGCTTCGTGCGTACCGTAAAAATGATTATCAGGTAGCACTGCAAGGGCAAATTGTAGAAACCGGAGTTGGGTTTATCATCACTTTAGATTACAATAAATTCAGAGATATTTTCCGGAAATCGAGAAGTAACCGCAATAAGGAAAGCAGAGAGAACAAGAAAAAACAAGATAACCAAGTCGTAGAATTTAAGTAATGAAGAATAAGTTGAATATATACTGTAAATATTTTTTGGCATCAGGAATGACGGCGGCGGTGATCTCGTGCAGCAACACCAAGTTTTTGAAAGAAGGACAAATGCTCTACACGGGAGCCGAAGTTAAGATTGAAAACGACACCCTTCCCAAAAAGAAAAAGAATGAACTGAAAGCTGCTCTTGAAGAAAATCTTACGCCAAAACCCAACTCATCTTTTCTTGGATTGAGACCAAAACTCTATGCTTATAATGCAACAAAAGAACCGAAGAAAGAAAAAGGTTTAAGGTATTGGCTTAAATATAAATTTGGAGAAGAACCTGTTTTGTTGGGAGATGTCGACAGAGAATTTAATAAAGATATTATTGTTAATTATTCTGAAAACAAAGGTTATTTCAATGCCAAAGCAAAGTACGATACCGTTTCAAAAAATAAAAAAGCGCAGGTTATTTATACTTTAAATCCGGGAGCGCAGTATTTGATCAGCAATGTAAATTTTGTAGAAGATTCTACTTTAATTAATCGTGAAATTCAAAGTTTCAAAGACAAAACTTTATTAAAAGCCGGGAATCCGTTTGACCTGGATGTCATTAAAGCTGAAAGACAGAGAATTGACGATGGCTTGAAAGATAAAGGTTTTTATTATTTTAACCCAGATAACATCATTGTTCAGGCAGACAGTACAGTCAGCAAAAATCATAAGGTCGAAATGATTGTCAAATTAAAGGACAATACTCCGAAGTTAGCAACCGAACAGTTTACGATTGATAAAGTGGTGGTTTTCCCTAATTATAACCTTCGTGACGCAAAAAAAGGATTGTACAATATCCCAATGAATCCTGATTCATTGAAAGGTTATGAGTACAATGATATTTACGTAGTTGATCCTAAAAAGAAATTTAAACCAAGAATGTTCGACCGGGCATTATATTTTGACAAGGGAGACATTTACAACAGAAAAGATCATAATTTATCACTGAACCGACTGATCAGCTTAGGTGTTTTTAAATTTGTGAAAAATGAATTTGTTGTTTCAGATTCTTTAAATCATAAATTTGATGCATATTACGTTTTGACTCCGAGAGAATTACAGTCTTTACGTTTGGAGGCTTTGGGAAGAACCAATTCTGCGAATTATGCAGGAAGTGAACTAAATTTAAACTGGACGCAGAGAAACTTCTTCCGTGGTGCAGAGCAATTTAAGGCTTCTGTTTACGGTGCTTTTGACGTTCAGATTGGCGGACCTGCAGATGCTGAAAACATTTTCAGAGCGGGAGCTAATGCACAGTTATCGATTCCGAGGATTGTGGCACCGTTTCAATTTAACTCATCAAGTGCTTTTGTTCCGAGAACGAATATTCAGATTGGATATGAATTTCAAAACCGTACAACTTTGTATACTTTAAATACATTTAATGCATCATTCGGATATCAATGGAAAGAAAATGTAAGAAAAGAACATGAGCTGAAACTGATTGACGTTTCCTATATCGATCCGGCCAATGAAACACCAAAATTTTTAGCATTAAAAGAAGGTAATCCTTATTTACAAAGAATAACACAACAACAGCTTATTTTCGGTCCCACTTATTCTTACACCTATTCCACCACGATGCTACCCCGAAAAAACACCTTCTATTATAAAGGAATGCTGGATCTGGCGGGAAATATTACAGGTCTGGTAACCGGAGCGAATGTAAAAGATGGAAAGGAGAAAAAGATATTCGGAGTTCCATTCAGTCAATATGCAAAGATTGAAAATGATGTAAGATTCTATCATAAGTTTACAGAGAAAACATCTTTTACTTCAAGATTTATAGCCGGAGTTGCTGTGCCTTATGGAAATTCGGAGCATATACCTTTCTCCAGACAGTTTTTTGTAGGCGGAAGTAACAGTATAAGAGCATTTCGTGCAAGAACTTTAGGTCCCGGAAGCTATGACCCGAGAGGTGAAGATAACACCAGAGCAGTTTTTGATCAGGCAGGTGACGTAAAATTAGAACTGAATGCAGAATACAGAGCTAATCTTTATAAGTTCTTAAATGTTGCCGCATTTGTTGATGCTGGAAACATTTGGTTAATTAATGATGAAATTGATGAAAACGGTATTAATACAAGACCGGGCGGAAAATTTTCTAAAGATTTTTTAAGTGAAGTTGCAGTAGGAGCCGGTGTAGGTTTACGACTTGATTTTTCTATTCTCATATTGAGGCTTGATTTGGCAATGCCTTTGCGGGTTCCTTATTATGAAAAAGGCGAAAGATGGGCGTTTGACAGAATTAACTTTGGAGATTCAAGCTGGAGAAGAGATAATCTGATTCTGAATATTGCAATCGGCTATCCATTCTAAAAGCAGATGATATTTTGCAATAACTTTTGAATGCGACAATCATAAAAATTAATAAACAGAAACGGGCTCTCAGTCCGTTTTTTTTAGTTTAAAGCGGTCGATTAAATTTTGATATACGCTTTAGTTAAAAAATATTGAATAAAACTTACAAAAACATCCTTTAAGGAATAGTCTTTGTGTTAATAGAAGAGATTATCTTTTATTCTTTTAAGGATAAATATCACGACCAAATCACACCTATTAATATTGAAATTTATGCTAAAAGAACTAAAATTTTTCTGGGAAACTGCCAAAGAAACATTCACAGAATGGAATAATTCTTCCGCATCGAACGACTCGGCGAGCTTAGCATATTATGCCATTTTCTCAATCCCGGGATTGCTCATTATCATCATTTGGATTGCCGGATATTTCTTTGGTGAAGAAGCCATTCGTGGACAGATCAGCAGCCAAATCAGCGGACTCATGGGGCAAGATGTTGCCAAAAGTATTCAGGATATGATCGCCGGAGCGTTGATTGATAAAGAAAATATTTTCATGAAAATCGTGGGAATCGGTTCATTGGTTTACGGTTCCACTACCCTGTTTTTCCAATTACAAAAGTCTTTAAACAATCTTTGGGATGTAGAAGCTGCACCTAAAAAAGCATTGGTTAAATTTCTTTTAGACCGGGCCAACTCTTTGGGGATGATTCTTATTTTAGGATTTTTATTAATGATTACGATGGTTTTATCGTCCTTGATAGGGTTATTTAACGATTACATTACCAGATATTTTGGCTTAGAAACCTATATTATTGTTGAGCTCATTAATTTTGCTATTGGCTTCGGAATTGTAGTTGTGCTGTTTGCCTTGATGTTTAAAGTACTACCTGATGTAGAAATCAGTTGGAAATCAGTTTGGAAAGGCGCTTTACTGACTGCAGTTTTGTTTACCCTCGGTAAATTTTTATTGAGCCTTTATTTTGGGCAATTTAAACCAACCTCCGCATTTGGAACAGCAGGAACCGTTATTTTAATTATGATGTGGATTAATTATTCCTGTATGCTGGTTTTTTTCGGAGCCGAATTTACAAAGGTGTACACACTAAGAAAAGGTTACAGAATTGTTCCTTCAAAACACGCTAAATGGAGCAGTGCAAAATTGTACAGGGAAAGTCAGATTAAAAATGAGACGCCACAAGTTTAAACATAAAAAAGCCTCTTAGAAATCCTGAGAGGCTTTTGTTTTACATTCTGTTTACCGTTTGTATTCCGAGTAATTGTAGTGATTTCTGTATTGTTTTTCCGGTTAAATCAGACAGATTTAAGCGATACTGTTTGATATTTTCATCCTCCTGAATTAAGATGGGATTATTCTGGTAGAACGAATTATAGGACTTAACCAAATCATATAAATAATTGGCAACCAATGCAGGGCTTAAACTTTCTGCTGCTCTGGCTACAACTGCTTTATAATTGGAAAGCTGCATGATTAATTCCTTTTCAGATTGGCTTAACTCTATGGCTTCAGTTTGTTTTGCCACAAAATTCGCCTTCACCAACAAAGATTGAATACGTGCAAATGTATACTGAATGAAAGGACCTGTATTTCCGTTAAAATCTATACTTTCCTCCGGATTGAAGAGCATTTTTTTCTTAGGATCAACTTTAAGCATAAAATATTTTAAAGCTCCGATACCGATACTTTCGTAATTGATATTCTTTTCTTCTTCCGTAAAGCTTTCCAATTTCCCTAACTCTTCAGACTTAGATTTGGCGATGTCAAACATATCCTGCATCAACTCATCTGCATCAACCACAGTTCCTTCACGCGATTTCATTTTGCCGTTCGGAAGCTCAACCATTCCATAAGATAAATGAAACAACTGATCTGCCCATTCGTAACCCAGTTTCTTTAAAACTTTAAACAAAACCTGGAAATGATAATCCTGCTCGTTTCCTACTGTATAAATTAATTTTTGAAGATTGTTTTCTTTAAAACGCTCCACTGCAGTTCCCAAATCCTGCGTCATATATACAGAAGTTCCGTCTGAACGAAGCAACAATTTTTGATCTAAACCTTCATCCGTCAAATCACACCAAACCGAGCCATCTTCCTTCTGATACAAAACACCTTTATCCATACCTTCCTGAATAAGATCTTTTCCTAAAATATAGGTATTACTTTCATACTGAACCTGATCAAAATCTACTCCGAGTCTTTTATAGGTTTCACCGAAACCTTTGTACACCCATGAGTTCATTTCGTTCCAAAGTGCTCTTACTTTTTCATCGCCATTTTCCCATTCGAGAAGCATTTGTTGAGCTTCCTTCATTAATGGCGCATCTTTTTTAGCCTGATCTTCAGAAATACCTTGCTCAACTAATTCAGTGATTTCTTTTTTGTATTCCTGATCAAATTTGACGTAATAGTTTCCGACAAACTTATCTCCTTTCACATGATCAGTTTCCGGAGTTTCTCCTTTACCAAATTTCTCCCAAGCCAACATCGACTTACATATATGTATTCCTCTGTCGTTGATAATCTGACTTTTGATCACCTCGTAGCCAGCTTCCTTTAAAATCTGAGCCACAGAAAAACCTAACAAATTATTTCTTACGTGCCCTAAGTGAAGTGGTTTATTGGTATTTGGTGAAGAATATTCTACCATGACGGTTTCATTTTTCTTTTCGATGTTTGAAAAGTGTTCTGTCACCGATTTAAACTGATCTACAAAAAACTGATTTTTAATTTTTACATTTAAAAATCCTTTCACCACGTTGAAACTTTCAAGCAATTCGGTTTGTTCAGTCAAAGCCTGTCCCAATTCTACCCCAATGCTCTCAGGATTTTTCTTCAATTGCTTCACCAATGGAAAAGTAACAATCGTAAAATCACCTTCAAACTCAGTTTTATTCTCCTGAATCTCGAGTTGTATATCTTTCAACTGGTAGACATTAAGGATTACCTCTGCCAGTTTCTGTTCTATGATATCTTTAATATTCATTATTCTAATTTGAAATACAAATATACGGAAATAAAAAAACCGCACTAAGGCGGTTTTTGATATAATTCATCTAAGTTGTTAGATTAGTTTTGATTCCAGAATGGAGTGTATTGGTTTTTAACAAATACCTGTGCGCTGGAAATATTTGGAACGTTTGCTCCATTCGTTGCATATTCCGAAACTGGATATATTAATCTGTATGGCTTATTAGGCTGTCCTGCCGTACTTGCCATAGGAGTAAATGGGTATCCTGTTCTGTTGTATTCAATAAACATTTCCGTTGGACTAACATTTGTAAGAGCAATCCACTTTTGAGTCATGATAGATTCTATTTTCTGAGTATCAGTACCTACCCATCCTAGTCCTGCTCTAGTACTAATCGCTGTTGTGTAGTTAGTCCATGCAACAGAAGCAGTATTTACACCAAGCCAAGTTGCAGAAGCCGTAATACCCTGATTGAAAGAATTCTGAGCAGAAATACCTCCAAATATTGCAGGATACCTTAGTGCAGCCTCAGCTTGCAAAAATTTACTCTCAGCAAGAGACATGATAACGCCACCTCTATTACCATTATTGACATTAACAGCTGCTGTACTTCCAGTAAAAGTTCCATTCCCTAATCTTGAAACGGTAGTATTACCTGTAGGTGCTCCCGGTTGACCAGGAACTGCACCTTGTCTTATTCCCTTAAGATATGATGGCGCTACAACTGCTGTAAACAATCCAGTTCTTCTTGGATCCGGAATACCCGTATACTTTTGATGATATGTTTCTGTTGAACCTTCTATAGCATTACCATTAAGTACAATTGCCATATGTTCAGAAACTGTTATGAATGGAAAGTTACTCACTGCAGCACCCGTAGAATTTAATCTAAAGCTAAGCAGGAAAGGGTTCATCTGATCATCGGTTGAACCATTGTAACCCGGATTTTCTAAAACGTTTGCAGAAACAAAAGAAGCAGATGTTGATCCTGCTAAAGTTTGTAACTGTGCATCTCTAAAGCCAGCCATATCACCGGTTACTTTACTCATTCTAATCAGCATTCTCAGCTTTAGCGTTCTTGCGAATACTTTCCAGCTATTCATTTCTGAATCGGAGGTTACGTTGAATATGATATCTGAAGCATTAGGCACTAATGCCACAACCGGAATACCTTGACTAATATTCGAAGCATTCGTAGCCTGTGCACTAGTAATTAAAGCTTCTGCATCATTCAAACTAGTTATTAACGTTCTGTAAATAGCAGCATCATCATCATATTTAGGTTTCATGTTAGCTTGTCCTAAAAACGCTTCAGAATAGGGTGCATCACCATATAAATCAACAATATACTGCATGTAATACGCTTTCATAATTTTCGCCATTGCAACGTAATAATCCTGCTTATGATCTGCGTTCGGATACCTTTCAATCTGTGCAAAATTTGCAATTCTTGGATATAAACCATTCCAAATTCCTTGGTAAAAAGTATTATCTACACTGGCCAAATTAAATTCTCTTTGGAAAGGACTACTGTTAGTATAGGCATTACCTGTCCAGCTATTCATCATTAAGTTTCCAAACTGCATCATCGTACCACCTTGTATTCTGTAAGCCGTGCTTACCGCACCTGGGAACATCAATTCTGGAGTGATATTTTCAGCTTGAATCTGATTTGGATTTTCATTTACATCCAAATAATCATTAGAGCAAGAAGTTAAACTTACAGTTGCCGCTAATAATGCTATATAAAATCTATTATTTTTCATTTTTATAATCATTAAAAAGTTACACTAAGGTTAAAACCAAAGTTTCTTGTTGTAGGATATTGAACTGTATCTGCAATACCGCCAGCATTTCCAGCTGAACTTGCTGTTTCTGGATCAGCATAATTTCTGTTATCCTTAGCATAAATAACAAATGGATTTCTAGCGTAAACACCAACAGTAAGAGAATTTACAAATGTGCTGCTTAAAACAGACTTAGGAATGTCGTAGCTCAAAGCAATTTCTCTCACTTTTAATGCTGTACCATCCACTAAGAATTCTTCACCTACCCCTAAGAATGTAGAACTCGTGTAGTAAGAGTTCAAACCAGTGTACGTCGCCGATCCACCAAGAGGAGTTGTATTCACTACATACTGACCATTCACTAACTGTACTGAATTTGGAATTACGTGTCCTTTAGATCTGTCAAATTCTGCTTGTTGCTCTAATGATCCCATATTTCCTAACAATACCTTAGTTCTTGAAATAAAGCTGTTACCTGTTCTATAATCTGCTGTAGCACTTAATGTTAAACCTTTAAATCTGAATGAAGTATTAAATCCTAAAATATAATCTGGATTTACTTTTCCTAAAACTTCTAATGTTGAAGTTGAAAGAGGGTTACCATTTGCTCCCACAATAATATTACCATTTGGATCTCTTCGATATTTAGTACCCTTAATCATAGGGAAATCATACCCTTCCATAGCATAAATACCTACATTTGGTCCAGTTGTCTGCAACAAGGGTATTTCCGAACCTTCATTTAATGAAAGAATTTTCGTCTCGTAGGTACTGTATGAACCTCTCACTTTCCATTCGAAATCTTTCGATCTGAATGGTGTAAAACCTAGATCAACTTCAAAACCTTGGTTTCTACTTTTTCCAATGTTATCAAACTGACTTGCAATACCCGAAGCAGAAGAAGTTGCAATCGCCGTAATTAAGTTATCAGTGTCATTTCTAAAAACAGATCCATCAAGTGTAATTCTGTCTTTAAAGAAACCTAAGCTAAGAGAAGCATCTTTAGAATTTATAAATTCAGGCTGAATATCTGGTGCATAGCTAGTAGTTCTAGGCAGATATGATGACAAATCGTTAAAAGGATAACCAGTAGGGAAATTACCTACTTCATCTAACCCATAAATTGGAATGGTTTGTACGTTACCTACTCTTGTAAAAGTAGCACTTACTTTTGCATAACTAAGAACATCCCCTTTAATGCTTTCAAAAGCTTTCGTTGGAATAAATGATGCACCTACAGAATAATAAGGAAATCCTTTATTCTGTAATTGATTAGTTCCTATCGGCGTTGAACTAATCACAGAGTTTTTTTCATATCTGAAAGTAGAATTAAGGAATAAGAAATCTTTGTAAGATAAGTCTAAGTTAGCAAACCATGCAAAAGATCTCTGTTGAGAAGAATTATTATTCAATTGATAAAACTTATCTGGGTTGGTAACATTATTAATATGATACCATCCTGGCACTTGTAAATTGGTACCTCCTACTTGTCCGTTATCAGATCTACTATCTTGGATATTATGACCAACGTTGAATTTTAGATTGATATTATCAGTCAAATCATAATTAAAGTTAGCCATTAAATCTCCGTAATATCTCCATGAAGTTCCGACTGATTTGTAATACTCAGAAACAATTGGTACCATTCCGAATTCTTCTGCCAAATGACCATCAAGATAAGTATCAGTATTATCATAGAGTCTATCATTAGCATAAGCATTTTGATAACTTGTAGTTATAGAATGACCAGTTACCGCTGTTCCCGCATAGCTGAACGAGATATGATCATTTAGTTTGTATTCTAAATTTAATAAAGCTGAAATTGTTCTGGTTTTGCTATTTGTTCTGTTATTATCAATTAACCAGTAAGGATTAGTTGTATATGGCGAATATCCAGCATCTGGATTAGAGTTTCTGAATTTTCTAATATCCAAATTGGTTGGAGTCTGTAAAACCTCTGCATAAAGAGAACTTGGAGCCTGTGAAGTTTTAAGCTCTAAGTAGTTAACGTTGGCATCAATCCTAAATTTACCTAACTGTTTTCCAGCTTTTAAAATAAAATTATTTCTTTTCAAATTATCTTTTTCGACAACGAAATCGTTTTCTGCTCTATTCATTGCTAAGAAAACATAGCTATCACTACCCCCCGCATTCACAGATAATCCGTTTTGCAGTAAAACACCCGTCTTAAAGAAATTGTTGATATGATTCTTTTTAGGACTGAAAGTCTCCATCAAAAACTCATTATTAGCTTGAGGCAAACCAATAAAAATATTTTGTCCACCTAAGGCAGAAGAATAAGCCGGTCCCCAGTTTGAGTTTTCATAAGGAACCCAAGTTGTACCGCCATAATCGGTCTCATCAAATGAATCACCAGGCCATCCTTGTCCATATGTTGTTTGATATTTTGGAGTCTTATAAACTCTAGAAAAATCAATTGAACTTGTTAGATTAAACTGAAGCCTCTCTGACTTGGAGCCTCTTTTCGTTGTTACTACGATAACCCCATTACTCCCTCTTTCACCATAAAGCGCAGCACCTTGCATCCCCTTGATAACATTCATATTATCAATGATTTCAGGAGGTAGGTTTTGTAAAATACCCAATGTTGAAATTACTCCATCAATTACAACTAAAGCCTCATTATTTCCCGAAATAGATCTCGGCCCTCTAAGAACTACTCTAGTTGTAGGATTTACCGAATTATCAGTTGTATTAATTTGTAACCCCGATACCTTTCCTGTTAATGCTTGTACAGCATTGGGATTTTTACCTTGAGATATTTCCGCATTGCTAACAACTTGGTTAGCAGAAGTAACCGCATCTTGTCTCTTTTTAAGACCCAATGCTCCAGTCACCACAACCTCACGTATGTCTTGAGTTCTAAGAGTGTCTTGAGCACTCACCATTGCAAAAGCAGAGGTAAGTACCACAGCCAACACACTTGTAGTTAATTTCTTCATATATAAATTGATTGTTTTTTATTTGATGCAAATATGTGAAACTTTCTTAAAATAACCAAAGACTTTGTTAAAACATTTTAACAAAGAGCAATATAGTAATAACAGTCCATAAAAATCTTAAGAATAATCAACAATGATTTAAGGAATAAAAAAACCGCCGATGGCGGTTTTGGTATGAATATGAAAGTCATTGATTATTAATTAGTATCCCAAATAAGTTTGGTATCCATTTTATCTCCTCCAATTGCTGCTGATGCAGCCTGATAGTTAACTGTATTTAAAGTCTGAACAGATGTTGGATAAAATAATCTTTTCGGTAAATCTGTAAGACCAGCAATAAGTGATGTGAAAGTATATGTAGTCTGACCACTAGTAGTCGGTACATTTAGATTAGCTGTTTGTCCGGGTAATAATAATGTATTAGGATAGCCGGTTCTTCTATACTCTGCCCATGCTTCGTAAGGCTGCATAAATAACGCTACATACTTTTGAGTAAGCACTGTTTCTTTAGATGCTACAGGCAATGTACCTATAAACGCATTGATATCTGCAGTCGGGACTCCCCATCTTTCCATTGAAGCTTTCACTCCGTTAGTATAATTTGCTTGAGACCATCCATTTGCTTCTGCTAATAAAAACTCTACTTCTGCATATTCCATTAAAATTTCTGTGTAACCCGGTTTTAGAATATTAGTACTGAAAAAGTTTGCTGATGCTGTTTGGCTAGCTGTTAGTGAACTAGGAATTCCGTATGGCATCCCATTGTAGTCTGCAGGATTTGTAGATGCTGTAACAGTATTGTTCAAAATCATTGTCTGAGTAGCTCCTACAGGACTTGCATACTTAAATAACCTTTTGTCTAAACCATATCCTCCTGTTGTTCCCTTTAAGAGATTTACAAAAGTTTTAGAAATTGCAAAATCAGATCTTTCTCGGAAATCATTAAATAAAGGCGATGGGTTTACCAAATTATCTTCATATTTCAAACCTACGTTATCTGCATTAGAAGTCATTACTCCTGAAGCTATAGCATCGGTAATATGACCAGCTGCACTTGGGATAACGCCTTTTACTCTGGTTGCTACTCTTAATCTTAAAGAATTGGCAAACTTTTTCAGTTTCTCTCCTTTACTAACACTTGAATTATTTTCAGAATATGAAAAGAGATTATCACCCGCTGTGAAAACAACTGCATTTGTATTAATCATTTCGGAAGCCTCTTTCAATTCTTTTAAAATATCTGTGTAGACTTTTTGCTGGCTTGCAAATTTAGGTTGCAATGTTGCATCGATATTTAAAGCCTGAAAATCTGCATCTTTATTACCGTAAGAATAGTAGGGTATATCGCCAAAAGAATCTGCCAGATTAAGAAATACGTAAGAAAGCATTACTCTTGCCGCAGCTATCTGGTTCTCATTTGGCCCATATGTTGCCATTTGAGTTTTGGTTGCAGGATTAGTATTTAGATCAATAATTTGTTTGTAATCTTGCGCGACTCTATAAGAGAAACTCCACAAAGACACACCTGTAGATAATCTATACTGATATCTATCTTCTTCAGTATATCCTGTTTGGGCAGAATATTGCACCCAAGGCAAAGTCATTCTTCCAGATTGCCATTCATCTCTCGTATTATCCACAAGCTCTTTGTTGGCACTGTTGAATATTCCGTAAGTAAGCGGTTTATCCGTAGAATTTGGGTTGACATCTATTTCGTCAAATTTATCTGAACAACTGTATGAAATCAATGATAACGCAGAGACTGATAATATTAAGGCTATTTTTTTCATTTTAATTAAAATTTAAAGTTAACATTGAATCCGTAAGTTCTTGTGGAAGGTAGAGAACCACCTTCTAAACCTTGGATATTTCCTGACCCATAAGATGTATTTTCTGGATCTATACCTTTATTTGATAAATTCCATGCAAATAAGTTTCTTGCAAACGCAGAAATTCTGATTCCTTGGAATACATTTCCGATAAGTGATTTTGGTAACTCATACCCGATTGTAACATCTCTCAACTTTATATAACTGGCATCAAAAACATTTTGAGCATCGACTGTATTATAGTAAGTGCTTCCCCAAGTTTGAGCATCCAGCAAAATGTCATTTGGAGTTCCATCTTCTTTAACTCCAGCTAACACAATTCCTGCTTCTCTGTTTCCACCTAAAGCAGATTCTTCCGACATCCCGGAATACATACCCCACATATTGGTTGTAGAGAAATATTTTCCACCTTGCTGAATATCAATTAAGAATGAAAGGCTTAATGTTTTATATCTCAATGTATTTCTAAAACCCATATTATAATCGGGAAGTATTGATCCTAAAGATTTTAATTCTGAAGCCTTATAAAAACCATTTTCGTCTACTACTTTATTTCCACTGTCATCATAAACATAATCTGTTCCTAATATTGTTCCATAAGCCTGACCAACCTGAGCAACCAATTGAGCTCTAAATGGCGCATTGGTAAGAACATAATTTTGTAAATCTCCATATAGATTTACTAATTTATTTCTGTTTCGTGCGAAATTCCAAGTAAGATCCCACGAGAAATTATCATTTCTTATAGGACTTACATTTACCATAGCTTCAATACCTTTATTGGTCATTTCCCCGGCATTGATTCTTTTAAACAGATATCCTGTCGCAGGATCTACAGGAAGAGCAATAATCAAATCTTTAGATTTTGTATCATAATATGTTACATCAAAACTCAACCTGTTTTTAAATAAACTCGCTTCAATACCAATCTCTTGAGTTACCTTAAGTTCTGGCTGAATATTGGGTTCATTCGACGTATTTGGATTAGAATATTGTGGAGCTCCATTGAAAGGAAGACCTATTTCTGTATAGGTTAGTCTGCTGTAAGGATCTGTTCCCAAAGCAATACTAGACCAACCTGCTCTAATCTTACCAAATGAAAGCCAATCTGCTTTTAAAGCTTTCGAGAAAACAAAACTACCCGTTACAGATGGATAAAACTGATCGTTGTTAAGCATAGAAAACCAATCATTTCTTCCGGTTGCCTCTAAGAATAACATATCTTTAAACCCAACAGAAACCGATCCGAAAACACTTTTTACAGAAGAGTGACTAGAATAGTTTGTTGCTAAAGAGTTTTCAGTACCATTATTTAAATTGTACAGCCCCGGAATAATCAGACCTCCAACAGTGGTTCCATTCAACCAGCTCATTTTATTGTCTCTGATGTTAAATCCGGCAAAAGTATTCAAACTAAAATCTCCAAAATTTTTATTGTAATGCGCTCTACCTTCGTAGTTGAACTCAGAAACCGTTCTTTTCTGTAATGTGAAATTAGAAATAGCCTGAGATCCCACCGCAACTCTAGAGCTTATGTTTTGTGTGTAAGTATCTGCATACACCTTCCCTACAATGAAAAAATTCTTATCAAAATTGTATGTTAAGCCTGCATTACCAAAAAAACGATGTCTGCTGTCATCTGATGTATTCTCATTAATCGTCCAATAAGGGTTATCGGAATATTTCGGGGTCGCATTATTCCAACTTGTTCTATTCCAAGTCCTTTGACTTCCATCTGCTAATTTGTAATCTTTTAGTTTCTCGAAATCTAAATTTCTCTGCCCAAACTGATAAAACTTCTGTGCTACAGAATTATCACCATAACCAACTTCAGGTCTATTATAACCCTCAGTATGAACATAATTCACAATTGCATCTGCTTTTAATTTTTCCGACAGTTTAGAATTTAAATTGATACTGAAGTTATCTTTTTTAATTTTAGAAGTAGGAACAATCCCTGAAATATTTGTATTCGTGTAAGATAATCTTACATTAGTATCACCGAAAGATTTTGCAACGGAGATGTTATTGGTATAGGTAACTCCAGTATCAAAAAATGAATCTACATCTTTATTAGGAGCTACAAATGGTACAGGTTTTAAATAATCATTAGAAAATTCAGGATCAAAAGCATACCAAGGCAAATACATCAGATTTGAATTGTATTTTGGTCCCCACGAAGCATCAGTCTGATACTCCTGAATATTATAGGTTGTCCCATTGATGGATTGTGTAGGTAAAGTGAATTGTGAACCGCCTCCATAAATATTCTGCAATTTTGGTCTGATATAAATGCTTTCGAAGGACAGACCTGTATTAAGCTGAATGTCAGTTCTTCCTTTTTTAGCAGATTTAGTGGTGTATAAAATAGCTCCGTTACCGGCTCGAGATCCGTACAAGGCTGCTGCCGGTCCTCCTTTCAAGACTGTTACACTTTCGATGTCATCAGGATTGATGTCGAAAGATGCATCTCCATAATCTCTACCTCCTGCTCCTCTTTGTGTATCGACATCATTTACATTTGAATTGTCTAACGGTACACCGTCAACAATAATTAATGGTCTGTTTTCACCTGTGATAGAGCTAATACCTCTCATTGTAATTCGGGTAGATCCACCCATTGTACTTGGTGCTGTTACCTGTACACCAGCAACATTCCCAGACAGTGCACTTACTGCATTAGTTTGACCTGCTTCTGAAATGATATCTCCTTTAATTTCTTGAGACGCATATCCTAAAGCTTTTTTCTCTCTTTTAATTCCCAGCGCAGTCATTACCACACCTTCGATTTCTTGTGTTTTTAAGGTATCACTCGGTTTTGTTTGTTGCGCTTGTGCAACGACAAAAGACGAGGAAAGTACTACAAGTAGTACACCTGATGTTAATTTCTTCATATTAATACATTAATTTTGCGTTAACAAAGTTGTAAAACTTTTTCTTCATAAACTGTTAAAAAAAGAAAAAATTACTATGAATAGAATAACAAATCGTATTTATTCCTATTTTAAAACTTCTAAATGTTAAAATTTTATGGAATTATTAAAAAAATGGTCAACTTTTTATATTGAAGCGGGATGTGATGAAGTCGGCAGAGGTTGTTTGTGTGGGCCAGTGGTTGCAGCGGCTGTAATTTTAGATGATAAATTTGAACAGAATCTTGTCAACGACTCAAAGAAATTGAATTTTAAAACGAGAATGGATTTGGATAGTTACATTAAAGATAATGTGAAAAACTTTGCAATTGCTGAGCTTCCGCCTTCTTTTATAGATAAGCATAATATATTGAATGCCAGCATCCATGCTATGCATCAAGCTCTAGACCAGCTAACCATACGTCCTGAATTTATACTGGTAGATGGAAATAAATTTCACCCTTATAATTTCATTCCTCATCAATGCATTATCAAGGGAGATTCAAAAATTTTATCGATTGCTGCAGCTTCAATTTTGGCAAAGAACTACCGAGATAAACTGATGATTGAGCTACACGAAGAGCACCCAGAGTATGGATGGAATACCAACTTTGGCTATGCAACTAAAAAACACCAAGAAGCCCTTGTAAAGCACGGTCCGACAAAATACCACAGACATTCTTTCAGATTAAAATATGACTAATTAAAGCAAGGTGTGAATTATTATATTAAAAGTTTTAACATTTAAAATTTAAAATAATTCTAAATAAAAAAGAGAAGCAATAAATTGCTTCTCTTTTCTGTTATAATAAGTTTTATTTCTTTTTACCTTTTTGTTGCTCTTGCGTTTTCTGTGCATCCTGAGCTTTTTCCATCATTTCCCTCATTCGTTTCTGGAATTTGCCTTCGGCTTTCGGCTTTTCTTTATTGGCCTGAATCTGTGCGTGAATTTTCTTTTCATCCAAAATCACATATTTAATGATAAGAATGATTAAAATATTAATCGCATTCGATACAAAATAATACCAAGATAAACCAGATGCTGATGTATTCAGGAAGAATAAGAATGTAATTGGGAAAATGTACATGATTACTTTCATATTCGGCATCCCTTCCTGTTGTGGCTGCTGCATATTTCCTGAAGTCATTACGGTATAGATTAAGATAACAATCGTACACGCAATCGCAAATACACTTAAATGTTCTCCTAAAAACGGTACACTGAATGGCAATTTAATTAAATCATCATAAGCCGTAAGATCTTTTGCAAACCAGAATCCTTGTCCTCTCAAATCAATAAAGTTCGGGAAGAAACGGAATAACGCATAGAAAATCGGAATTTGCACCAACGCTGGAAGACATCCCGCCATTTGATTAACACCTGCTTTTCTGTAGATTTCCATGGTAGCTTGTTGCTTTTTCATCGGATCCGCATCCTTGAATTTCGCATTAGCTTCATCAATTTCAGGACGAATCACTTTCATCATCGCACTCAATTTATGCTGCTTGTACATAATTGGCGACAAGATTAATTTAACAATAATCGTCATTAAGAAAATAACCCAACCTGCAGATATTCCCCAACCTGCAATTAGATTGTACATCGGCATGAAGAAATAACGGTTCATTCCTCCAATAAACGACCAGCCTAAAGGAAGAATTTCGTCAAAGTTTTTATCGTAAGATTTTAATAGTGGTAAATCTAAAGGCATAAAATACCAAGTGAAATCTTGATTCAATTCACTCCCCTGCATTTGAACAAAGCCCTCGAAATTTAATTTCTTTAAATATTCACCTTCTTCAATAGATTCCTGACTTCCTTTACTTTGTGTAAAACCATTTTTAGCTTCGATAACTGACGAGAAAAACTGCTGCTTAACACCAATCCAGTTCAGCGTTTCTTTTTCCTCATTCATATCCGTTCTGCCGTCATAATCATAATCTTTATAATTATTAAACGCATAAGCAAATTCTGAATGAGTTTGTTCCTGAGCTCTACCCTTTTCAAGATTTCTAACCTGATAATCCCAGATAAAATCTGCTTTGGTTTCTGAAGTCACTTTTGCAAGACCTTGAGATCTTACTTTAAAATCTACTGTATATTTATCTAGTAAAGTATAAATAAACTGAATCACTGCTCCGTTATAATTGGCAGTCAACGTTACAGCATTTCCTGCAACCGTTGGTGAGAAAACCAAATCTTTTGTATTGACCGTTTTCCCGGATTTATCTTTAAACTGAAAACCGTAGCTCGAGTTATTTTTAGTAATCAGATTAAGCGGAAGATCTGCCTTATCGGTTTTATGGTCGTACGCTTTGTATTCTAAAAGCTCAACTTTTGAAACCTGACCTCCCAAGCTCGAAAACTCAAGTTTCAGCTGTTTGTTTTCCAAATTTGAAACCTGAATTGCATTGGGAGTCACATTAGGATTGATATCGGCTGCCGGATTTTGCTTTACGGGATTTTTTGCCTGTTCTGTTTTCTGTTGCTCAGCTTTCAGCTTTTCTGCTTCCTGATCATTTCTCTGGAAATAGAACATGAATCCGAAAAGGACCAAACATAAAACCGCAAAACTAATAATCTGACTTTTATCGAGTCCGTTGTTCTGTTGCATTTTATTTTAATTAAAATTTTTAAAATTTAAATAAGCATAGCAGTGCCATACTTTTTGAGTCGACAAAAATACTGTTTTTTTATCAAAACTCTATACTATAATATGTTACTATATAATAAACTCAGACTGACAAAAAATCAACCTGAGTTTATTATATAACGTCTGTAATTAAACAATTACTTTATCTCTTTTTCATTTGTAACCTCATAGTTTTTTTAATTTTGGCCAAATGGAACGTCAATTACATCATCTTTTTAGTTAAATTTTTACTTAGACGTTTCACAAGCCTTGATGAAAGCTCTGAATAATGGATGCGGTGTCGCAACCGTACTTTTGTATTCAGGGTGATACTGAACTCCTACATAGAAAGGATGATCCTGCATTTCTAATGCTTCTACTAAGCCTGTTTCCGGGTTTGTACCTGTTGCCATTAAACCGTTTTTCTCAAATTCCTGTATGTATTCACTGTTGAATTCGTAACGGTGACGGTGTCTTTCAGATATATTTTTAGCTCCGTAGATTTCATTTAATTTTGAACCGTTCTTCAAAGAACATTTCCATGCTCCCAAACGCATTGTACCCCCTTTATCCACTACATTTTTCTGTTCTTCCATCAAAGAAATTACAGGATGTTCTGTGGAAGTATCAAATTCCATTGAATTGGCTTTCGGGTAACCTAAAACATTTCTGGCAAATTCTACAGTCATAATCTGCATTCCCAAACAAATTCCCAACATCGGAACTTTATTTTCTCTTGCATACTGAGCGGTAAGAATTTTACCTTCAATACCTCTGTCACCAAAGCCTGGAGCAATCAAGATACCGCATACTCCATCTAAAGTTTCCTTGATATTTTCTTTGGTTAAATCACCACTGTAAACCCATCTGATTTTTACTTCCGTTTCAATATCAGCTCCGGCATGTTTAAATGCTTCAGCAATTGAAATATAAGAATCCTGAAGCGAAATATATTTCCCAACCAAAGCAATCTCCACCGTTCTCTTTGGATTTTGAAATTTCTTTACGAAATTTTTCCAGTCTTTAAGATCAGCTTCTTTATCGCTTTTCAGATCTAATTCTTTAAGAACTACATCATCAAAGTTTTGTTTTTGAAGGTACATCGGAACTTCATAAATCGTTTCCAGATCTTTACATTCAATTACATTATCTAAAGAAACGTTACAGAACTGAGCCAGTTTCGCTCTCTGATCTTTCGGAATTTTATGTTCTGTTCTACAAACTAAAACGTCCGCCATAATTCCGCTTTCCATCAACTGACGAACAGAATGCTGAGAAGGTTTTGTTTTTAATTCTCCACTTGAAGCCAAATAAGGTAACAATGTCAAGTGAATGACCATAGAGTTTTTCTCACCCAATTCCCACTTCAGCTGACGTACAGTTTCTATATAAGGCAAAGATTCAATATCTCCTACAGTTCCACCGATTTCAGTTATGATAATATCATAGTTCTGTTTTGATAGAATTTTAATTCTACGTTTAATTTCGTTTGTGATATGAGGAATTACCTGAACTGTTTTTCCAAGGAAGTCTCCTTTTCTTTCTTTTTCGATTACAGTCTGGTAGATTTTCCCTGTGGTAACGTTGTTGTTTTGAGAAGTCGGCGAGTCAAGATAACGCTCATAGTGTCCTAAATCCAGATCCGTTTCAGCACCATCTTCGGTCACATAGCATTCTCCGTGTTCATAAGGGTTTAATGTTCCTGGGTCAATATTAATATAAGGATCCAGTTTTTGGATGGTTACATTAAAGCCGCGTGATTTTAGCAGAAGTCCCAGAGAAGCAGAAACGATTCCCTTTCCCAAAGATGAAGTTACACCTCCTGTCACAAAGATGTACTTTGTATTCTTTTTACTCATTAGATTAGGTTTGTGCAAAGTTAGGGGAAAAAGAAACGCAAAGCAATTTTGTTGCACTTTTAAATTCTGAAATTCATTTAATTTTATTCAAGAAGCCAAATATTAAAAAGAAAAAGGCTTCCCAAAATAACTTTGAGAAACCTCCACCTAAACCAAATTATATATATGAAAATTATTATTCTTTTGCCAGCTCAAAAAACAAATTAACCTCGACGTCTTTAGCAACACCAGCTCCTGTAGGATCATATTTAATGTTGTAATCTAAACGGTTAACAGTAAATTTTGCCTGTAAACCAAGAACTTCTTTTCCTTGCTTATTTTTAGCGATCCCACCGAATGTTACAGGAATGCTAACTTCTTTTGTTACATCTTTTATGGTCAATTTACCTTTAAGAGTATAGGTATTATCTTTTCCTTTTGAAACTGCCAAACCTGCAAATTTCATTTCCGGATATTTTTCAGAGTCAAAAAAATCAGCACTTCTCAAGTGTTTATCTCTTGGGTCAACGCCTGTATTCACTGTTTCTGTATAAACGATGAAATCAAATTTAGCATTATCTAAATTTGCTCCAGATGTAGAAACGGTACCATAAAATTTATCAAATCTACCTTGAACAAAGCTAATTCCCATATGCTTGATATTAAAATTAACCGATGAATGCATATTATCAGCCACCCAATTGTTTTGCGCAAATGCGAATATGCTAGCTAAAACAAACACAAAGTTTAAAAGTATTTTTTTCATTTTAAAAATTTATAAAGCAAATGTACATCAGAAAATTCAAAATATTCATTGATGTATGATAAGATTAACAATTTTTACGAAAAAAATTGAGCAGGATTTTTCATAATTTTACAGCATGGCAAAACTCAAAACAGCTTACTTCTGTCAGAACTGCGGTTCACAATATCCTCAATGGACAGGGCAATGTAAAAATTGTCTTGAATGGAATACTTTGGTTGAAGAAATTGTAGAAAAAACATCTTCGAAAACTACGCCTTTTTCAAAATCGAAACAAAATGTTATCAACATTATAGAAGTTGAAGCCGTAGAAGAACCAAGAATAAAAACCCCGTCTGACGAACTTAACAGAGTTTTAGGAGGTGGAATTGTTTTAGGCTCTGTCACATTGATTGGCGGGGAACCCGGAATTGGAAAATCTACCCTTCTTCTTCAGCTTGCCTTGAAAATGAAAAAGAAAGTTTTCTATGTTTCAGGTGAGGAAAGTGCTTCACAGATTAAAATGAGAGCCGATCGTCTGGCTGAAATTAAAAACCCGAACTGTTTTCTTTACACAGAAACTTCTTTAGAAAAAATACTTCACGAAGCTAAAAAACTGGAGCCCGATTTTGTGATTATTGATTCTATTCAGACTTTGCAATCTCAACTGATTGAAAGTTCGCCAGGAACTGTTTCTCAAATTCGCGAATGTTCTAATGAAATTATTAAATATGCCAAAGAAAATAATGTTCCTGTTTTCTTAGTCGGTCACATTACAAAAGACGGACAAATTGCGGGCCCAAAAGTTTTGGAACACATGGTGGATGTCGTTTTAAACTTTGACGGAGACAGAAACCATCTTTTCAGATTATTGAGAGCCAATAAAAACCGTTTCGGATCAACTGCAGAAATCGGAATCTACGAAATGGTGTCGCAAGGTTTAAAGGAAATAAAAAACCCGTCAGAAATTTTAATTACTAAAAAATTTGAAGAGCTTTCCGGAAATTCTGTTGCCGTAACTTTAGAAGGAAACAGACCAATGCTTCTTGAAATTCAGGCGTTGGTGAGTACTGCAGTTTACGGAACTCCTCAGAGAAGCTGTACAGGTTTTGATTCTAAAAGACTGAATATGCTTTTGGCAGTTTTAGAAAAAAGAGCCGGCTTTCAATTGGGCGCAAAAGATGTTTTCTTAAATATTACCGGCGGTATCAAAACCGATGATCCTGCGTTAGATTTAGCGGTTGTAGCATCTATTCTTTCATCAAATGAAGACATTGCCATTTCTGAACATTTCTGTTTTGCAGGAGAAATCGGTCTGAGTGGAGAAATTCGTCCGATAGCCCAGGTCGAACAGAGAATTACAGAAGCTGAGAAACTAGGTTATGAAAAGATTTTTGTTTCAAATTTAAATAAAATTCCGAAGAGAAAATTTGGAATTAAAATCCAGGAAGTGAGTAAGGTTGAGGATTTTCATGAGCGACTTTTTTAGTCTTAAAATTATTTAAAAAACTCACCACAGCAATAAAAAATCCCTCTCTAATATTTTTAGAAAGGGATTTTTTGTTGATCTTTTATTTAGAATCCTCCGCCTCCGGAATCACCAAAAGTGAATGTTGCTGAGATACCAGCTCTGATGGTTGATAACGGGAACGCCGTTGAGATTTTATATTTTGAAGTCATCTGCTCATAGAATAACCTTAAGTTTAAGTTCTCAGAAACGTTGTAATCAGCAGATAATTTAATATTCATTAACTTCTGACCGCCTGTTACCTGTGAGTCATCCAACAAGATATTCATGATGCTTGTACGGCTGTCTCTCAATGAGATATCACCTCTGATATTAAGATCACTGCCTTTACCTCTTCCACCTCTTGTGTTAGCCATGTTTCCTAGTCTGAAGTTTCTGACGATATATCCTAATCTTACAACATATTCTGTATTTGAATCTTCTGTCAATGTATGATTCACCAATCCTAATAACAAAGTTCTCATTCTGTTGTATTGCAACCCGAACTGCATATTGTTTCTCATCGTAACATCAATTCCGATAAGTGGTGCAAATGCTTCCACATAACCAACCTGAGAGAATGTGTAAGGGTTTATATAGTCATCATTCACATCTCTTTGAGAACTGCTTAGATCATTTTTGCTGTTGAAATAATCAATACTAGACTGTATTCCTGTTGCAGTATATGTTGCATTATAGCTGTGTAAAATATCAAACTTCGTAAACTGTCCGCTGATTATTGGTATGTTTTTTAAACCTGAATAGACAATTCTCCAGTTTGGTATTGGCATTCCTGCTTTTTTGGCATTGCCAATTCTTTCAGGACTTTTACCTTCCACAGCAGCACGGAATGCTGGTATTAAAACATAAGCATTCGAAATACTGTGACCATCTGTGAAACCATCATTCCCTACAGCACCACCTAATTGTTGCGAAATCACTCTTGCATTTTGTCTGATTGACTCATAAACGGCCTGACCCGTTGAGAATGAAGTGCTGGTAAGAATGACTGAGTTTGAGTAGCTCACCATATCACTTGCAAAGGTCAGATTCGGATTAGAAAAACCACTATCGTCCCGGAAGTTGAAACCGGTTTGTGAGAAGTTTCTGTTATATGTTTGCAATACATTAAAATCGATCCTGAAATCATTGACCGGCATCATCTGTAAGTTGGCCCGGATTTCCCGTGTCGACATTTTCACATAAGGATCAATCATCAATTCTGAATCACTCACCCATCCGTTTTCAATAACGGTACGTCTGATGTCTGCCTGAGATCCAAAAAGGAAACCAATCGTAGGGCCGCCAAGAGTCTGCCCGTAACCATATCCATTTGGCGCTGATAATAATCCCGGTAGAACGGTACCATTATTCTCAGAATAATTAAAATCTAATTGCTTAAATGAAGTTAAAACAAACGCTGCATTCTGTAAAATCGATAACTTGTTTTTAAACTTATAGCTTTTAAATTTATATCTCTTTTTATCCCATGCCTGAGTGTATGCATTATTCAATGAATCCATCTCCTGCTTACGCTTTTGAATCGTGGTCGACATTTTTTTGAAGTAATTAAACTGACCAAAGAACTTCGGAATATCTGCCGTTGCCGTTGCCTGAATAATACTTGTATTTTGACCGATTGATCCTAAACTTCCGTCAGGGCTTGATAATAAGGCCGTCGATCTCGCATTCCAATTATATTCGAAACCATATTGCAATTCTGCGTCAATGAAATCTAAATATGGAAGCAACTGGAATGGCAATTTGTAATTCAACTGAACTCTGTGGTTATACAGCACCGGTCTTCCTGCTCTGAACATGTTGCCAAAGATGGAAGAATTATCCATTGTGTTGACATCTACATTATCATTAAGTGTTCTTGTACGAGAATTGATTTCCAGTTTTAAAGATTTAGTAAAATTAAATCCTAAACCATACTGCCAGCCAAAATAGAAGTTCCTGTTTTTGATTGCAGCAAAGTCATCTCCTAAGTTTCCGCTTAAAATAGCGTCGATGTTTCTAAATTCAAGTTCGTTATAATTTCTGTCTAATTCTGTTCTGAAAGATAATCTTGTAGGAATCGGATTAAAATTAAATTCTTTTACCCATCTCAAATACTTCGTCGACTTGGCGGTGTCGCTGATCATTTTATTGAACGGCTTAATCACCCAAGGTTTAAATGTATAGTTGTAGTCTAAGAATCCTCTGAAATACTGTCTATAATTCTTTTTAGTATAAATATCTCTGTAATAATCGTCGTTATACACCGCAGTAAGAGAAAGGTTTTCTACATCATAGAATCTCGGCTTGCTGTTTTCTTTTACCCGTTCCTTGTGCATATTCACAACACCTAAACTTCTCTGTTGAGTGTACGTTCTTGCTACTTTTTTAAGTTCTTCTCTGTTGGCAGCTTTACTGAATTCCACATCGGTATCCAAAGGATTGTATTTCGGATCTTCGATGGTTTGAGAATAAGAATAGTTCACCGGAATTTTCACTCCCGTTTTCTCTGGTAAGAATTTATCTACATTCACCTGTGTATTGATACTGAAAGCTGATTGTGTAGACTGGTTTCTTTCTGCGGGCTTAGAATCTATGTTTCCGAAACCTACCGAAGTATAGGAAGCACTTGTGTTGACAACCGCAAAATCTCCAAGGTTGAAGTTTAAGCTGGCGTTTCCTGCATAGCCGCCGTCGTTTTCAATTTCTGAAAGACGAATTTCGTTGACCCAAAGAACCCTGTCTATGGATGCGGCGTTAGGCTCTCCTCTCTCATATCCATTTCTAATTCCAACCATTATTGTCGTTATGTTTCCTAAACTAGGACGACCTTTGATGTAGATCTTTTTAAATGTTTCACCTCCGCCAAACTCTGAATCTGCATATCTTTCAATAATATTATTTGGTGAATTTTTATCTCTTCTGATTTTAGCATCTACGAAATTTTGAATTTCCAGATCAACCTCATTTTCAAAAGGCCATATATCCATTGGTGCCGTTGCCGTCTGTGGTGTGATTTTTAATGATGCTTCATATTCATAATAATTATCAGTAGCATCACTACCAACACGTATGAAGAACTTTGTACTTTTATCTATACCTGTTGCTCTGTTGGTTGGATCCTGAGCGTGCACAAAAAGTTTCAACTTCTTGTATCTTCTCATATCTAAAGTTGTGTTTTTAAATACACCCTTAGCTTCACTTGCAGGAAGATTATCTGCCTTCATATACAACGAGGCTTCGTTCTGCCTTTGCGCACCAGCATTTCCGCTCAATACCTGTCTGTCAATTCCCGGAGGCAACACATAAGGTGGCTGGTTTAATGCATTTTCTTCGATGTTTACACTTCCTACTTCAAAGTTGTTAAGAGTAGTATCAAGGACAGAGCCTTCATCTGTAGCAGGATTTGATCCTGTTACGGCAATATTTTTAGGATATCGTCTCCAGTCTGATCTTACTAAATCTATAGTTCCGAATCTTAATGTTGAAGTTTGTTCAAATCCTGTCATTAATAATCTTGCAAATCTCACATTATTAAGTACCGAAGCATCTTTATCACCTCCTACTCCAGCTTCTGCATATTTAGAAACAGGAATTCTGAATAAGTACCATTTCACATCATCAGTCTGCCCATTCTGGAAAGTGGCATTGACTGTTTTTACATCTACAATATTATTCTGACCTAATGTTAAATTTGCCTCAGCAAGACTAACGACATATTCGTTATAATTTTCGCTTTGATCTAAATTATAATCTCTGTTGATATCTTCTGCATCCGGAGTTTGCGAAGCCACTTCCAAAGAGTTGCTTTGAGAGTTGCCTTCCGGGCCTCTGAAGTATTTGTAACGCTGCGTAATCGAAGCTGCCTGACTTCCTGTAAATTTCTCAGACATATAAAATACAAAATCATCAACCGCAGGGTCAGAAAGATTGAGAACAGGATTCACAAATGTACTTGTAGGGAATTTTAAACCTTCCTGATTAGAATTTAAACCATCATATCCGGCATCCTGAATCGTACGATCATCACCTTCACTCGAGAAAGCATATAAAATCGGCGGTTGCTTTGGCTGTGTTCCCCAGTTTGAATTTGATGTTGACGAAGTTTGCGCCGGTGTAGGCAATCCGTTTTCGTACTGCATCAATCCGTCTTTCAAAATATCTTCACTTACGTTTCCTAAATGAAGCAAAAGTTTCGGATCTGTACCTAAATTATTTCCGTCAGCATAAGGATCCATCATCCAGAATTCCACATATTCAATATTTGAATTCACAAAGTTGGAAACCTGAATAGGTCTCATAATTCCCGCCCATCTTTGCTGTACTGTTTCCGAATTTGGATTGACGTTATAAGGACCTTTTTCTGAAGGATAATATGAAATATCAAAAGTATTGGTAAACGTCTGCTCACCCGCTACGAAATCTCTGTTGTTAAAAATCTCTGAAAACTGTACCCTTCTTGAAGCGTGATTAGAAACCGACTGCGCAGTAATTCCTACCGGAGCTCTACCACCAACTCCCCAGAATCTCGGGTCAATATTATACCAGGACAACAAACCTCTACCGTAACCGTTGGTAACATTATCATTAGTTCCTGCTCCTGCAAAAATCGGATTAGTTTGGTTCTTTTCAGGTTTTGAAGCCAGGCTCCATGCTGCAGGCTCTTTTAATGAAATTTTTGAAGTTGTCTGTTCAAAATCGTCAATGTATGACTGATCGTTTGTTCCTTTATTGATTCCCGGAAGTAAATAAGCGCCTTCCATTTTGAAGTTCAAATTAGATGGAGCTTCCGTATTGATTCCAGGAATTTTATCTGTTAATCTTGTCAGGAAAGGAAGCTGATTGTTGTACATCATATTGATGCCCGCCATGGTATTGTTAACGGCTTCCTGACCATAGTTTACTTTCTGGGTAAGCGGAGATTCAGAATAATTAACAACCGTTCCACCGAAGATAAAGTTTTCACTGACTCTTCTTTCTAAATTTACCCCTAAAAATCTTTTTCTCTGAGTATTGAATGTCAGCTGGTTTTCTAATGAAATATTGATTGCCTGGCCAGACTGTTTTACGTTTTCATTGATGATGGTTACCGTTCCCAGCATATAATCAACGGTAAAGTCAACACCTTCTGTCAACTGCACCCCGTTGGCCGCAACTTTTACAGAACCCTGAGGCACATTTACTGCTCCTAAAGAAATCCCTTGTCCCTGAGCGCCTTTGTAACGACCTTCCATCGTGTATCGCTGGGCAAGGTTGCTGGATGTTGCTACTTGTTTCTGCTGGGTATACAAATCTGTAAAGACATATTGTGGGTTATTCCCTACAAGACCTGCCATGTAGCTTCCGAAGGGTTCTACCTTGGTGTAAATCAGTTTTCCTAATTCCGGACGGATGGTGATTCCGTTGACAAAGTCAAACACTCCGTCACCGAGAACTCCGTTGTTATTTTGTAAATCGCCGTTCACATTCAGTCGGTCCCAGTTTAATAATTTCAATAAATTAGTATCCTGAACAGAGGTGTTTGGAAGATAATTTACCTTACCTCCTGTTTGTGCATCTCTGTAATAAATATTTAAAATAAAACCATCCTGATCAACCTGACCGGCATCCAAAGCATAAATATTCTTCATCATCAATTTCCACATTGGTGATGTTGTTTTTACAGTGGTATTCGGTTTCAGAACTTTAGTTACCAAAACCGGACTTTCCTCAGAAAATTCTCCTACTTTATAAACCTGGTTGGTTCCATTGACCGTATAAGAATAAGAAACTGCCAAAAGCTGATTATCATTCAGCCTTTGATTTAATGAAATATACCCTAACTGTGGATGAAAGGTAAATTCTGTACTCGTTAATCTTCTTGCTTTTCTGTTAAATATAAATTGTTCGCCATCTCCGTAAACCTCAGTTCCACCTATAGAATTGGGAAGAACCTGTCCGGCGATTGTATTGTAAGCAGAATTGGCATCACGTAAGCCTGCACCTAATCCGGTAACTGCTGAATAAATTCCGTTTTGAGAGTTATCCGGCAAGCCAGAAGCACCGTCTCCCAAATCTCGTACACCGACGATACTTTTCTGATAGGCTAAATTGGAATTCCCTTGGTCTAAAACCCAGACTTCCATTCTGCTGATGCTGATTCTAGAATTGATCTGTGGATAATTCAGTAACGCATTATCATAATTGTTAAGGAAATAATGACCGATGAAGTAATGCTGATTATCTTCGTAATCAATAGCATTTACTTTAAAAGTATTCATCACACCACCGCCCTGTACAACGATGTTTCTGGCTTCACCTTGTTGTTGTGAAAGAACTACCGTTCCGTAAGTTTTTCCTAATTGGAATTCGGTTTTCACCCCGAAAAGTGATTCTGAACCACGAATTAAGCTTGTAGAAAGCGGCATATTCACGTTACCAAATTCAACTCTTTTGATGATTTTGTCTTCACCTCCGGCGCTTGGTTTGTTTACCTCTCCCAAACCTTTGGTCTGAAGATCTTTCCAGCTTCCTTTTGCCTGCCAAACCAAATTCATCCGGTTCTCAAATGCAAAACCACTTTGTGTATCGTAGTTGGCTTTTAGCTGAAGGTTTTCACCCACTTTTCCAATTAATCCCAACTGAATTCTTTGGTCGATATCGAAGGTAAAACTCGTTCTGTTTTGAGGTAAAATTAAAGGGTTATCAATTTTCTGATACAAACCTGCAAAATCGAAAGACGCATATCCTGAAGGAATAATTTCAATTTTATTACTGCCAAAAATGGCTTCAAAAAGCCTGTTATTGATCGTCAAAGAAGGAATCAAACCTTTTCTCTGAGCCTCAGAAGTATCTTTTCTGAAAAGCAAACTGTATCGTTCAGATTTATCTTTATAATAAGCTCTTGCCTGTTGAGCCTCCATAAATTCCTTGTAATCTTCCGGTGACATTGCAGTGGGCTGACCCGTAATGGTATTTCCAATTTTAGGATATACATAGTACATCCCGGTTTTGATATCGTAGTAGCCTTCGTAATAGGTAGGATCACTTACTTTGTAATCTCTTTTTATCGAAAATGCTTCCGGATTTACCTGCCCAAATAGATTTATTGACAAGAATAAAAATGACAGGAACGAATATAACTTGAGCAATTTATTATTTTTCACCAAAAGTTAAATATTTTTTAAAATTTGTTTTACCAATTCTTCAACCGAAATCTCCGGATCTTGCTTAATGATACGATCAGCAATCTTCTCACTCATCCTATTAGAAATTCCTAAAACTTCTAATGCTGATAACGCCTCGTCCTTGCTTTTATTATTTATCAGCACAGAATTATTTTCTTCTGCACTGCCGAATTTCTGGACTTTATCCTTCAAATCTACGATGATTCTCTCAGCGGTTTTTGTACCCAAACCTTTCGCTTTCTGAATAACGGCACTATTTTTGGAAAGTATAGCTGTAGCAATCTCAGAAAGGCTTAAAGTTGACAGTAAAATCAATGCTGATACAGCACCAACTCCGTTAACACTTATTAAGAGATTAAACATTTCTTTTTCTAAACGGGTCTTAAAACCGAAAAGTAAATGTGCATCTTCGCGTATAATTTGCTGGATAAAAAGCATGGTTTCCTGATTCAAAGTCAGGGTTTGTGAAGTCATCAGACTGATACCAACATAGTACCCAACGCCATTGACGTTGATTACGGTGTAAGTTGGTGTAAGCTCCTGAACAATTCCTTGTAAAGAAAATATCATCATTAATTTTTATAACTTCCAAATATAGTAATTTAAACTAAGTAATAAATTCATTTAACACAAGAATGATATTTAACTTTTTTTGTCATTACAAAGACAATGATTTAACTTAAAAAAACAAAAAACTCCAAAAGCTTTGATTCAAAATAAAATATGCTTATAAAAAAATATGGGCAGAATTCTACAAATTCTACCCATATTTTTTGATGTTTTATTTGATAGGATTTTATCCTATCCTTTATTATATCGTCCCTTCGGAACTTTAAAATAACTTTTTATTTCTTCCCCTCTCTTCTCTGCGCATCCAGAACTGCAACCGTCGCTAAATTCACAATCTCATCAACACTTGAACGCATCTGTAAAACGTGAACAGGCTGTTTCAGTCCCATCAAGATAGGTCCGATTACCTGTGCAACCTTCATTCCTCTGATGATTTTGTAAGATAAATTGGCAGATTCCAAATTCGGGAAAATGAACGTGTTTGCCGGAGTGGTTCCTAATTTTGAGAACGGATAATCACTTAAATGATCAGCATTCATTGCAAAATCAGGCTGAATTTCTCCGTCCACAATCATTTTCGGGAATTTCTCGTGAAGAATACTTACTGCTTTTGCAACTTTTTTCGAAGTATCAGAAATCGCTGAGAAATTTTCAAAACCTAACATCGCAATTCTTGGTTCGATTGCGAAAGATTTCACAGTATGTTCTGCCATTTTAGCAATATTCACCAAATCTTCAGCAGTAGGATTTTGATTGATTGATGTATCTGCGAAGAAAATAGGTTTCTTTTCAGACAAAATCATCATCATTGCCGCAACTTTTTCTACCCCTTTTTCTTTTTCAATAACCTCTAAAACCGGTCTTAGAGTCGAAACATAATTTTTAGAAAAACCTACGATTAATCCGTCTGTATCACCATGCTTCAGCATCAAAGGTCCGAAATAATCTCTCTGACGAACATATCTTTTAGCCTTGTACTCGTTCATCCCTTTTCTCTGACGAAGTTTCCAAAGTGTTTCTCTGTATTTTTTTCTGTTTTCTTTCTGGTCGTCATCACTAGGATCGATAATCGGAACATCGATGTTGATTCCGAAACGCTCCATTTGTTCTTTGACATATTTTTTATCTCCTAAAAGAATTGGGTAAGCAATTCCTTCTTCATAAAGAATTTGTGCAGCTTTCAAAACGTTGTATTCTTCAGCGTTGCCTAAAGTAATTCTCTTAGGATTAGCTTTTGCACGGTTCTGCATCATTCTCACCAACTTCTCATCTCTTCCCATTCTATCGAGGAGCTGAGTTTCGTATTCGTCGAAATCTGCGATCGTTTTTCTTGCAACTCCGCTATCAATCGCTGCTTTTGCCACTGCGCTTGAAACTTTGGTAATGAGTCTGTTATCAAATGGTTTCGGAATGAAATATTCTCTTCCAAACTGTAAATTCTGAACATTGTATGCTAAAATTACTGCTTCAGGCACCGGTTCTTTAGCTAAATCAGCAATGGCATGAACGGCAGCCAGTTTCATTTCTTCATTAATTCCTTTTGCCTGAACATCCAAAGCTCCACGGAAAATATATGGGAAACCAAGAACGTTGTTCACCTGATTAGGATAATCACTTCTCCCAGTTGCCATGATCACATCTTTTCTTGTAGCAAGTGCCAGATCATAAGCGATCTCAGGATCAGGATTGGATAATGCAAAAACAATCGGGTTTTCCGACATGCTGCTCAGCATCTCCGGCGTCATGACATTTCCTTTAGATAAACCAATGAAAACATCAGCACCTTTACAAGCATCTTCTAAAGTTTCAATATCCGTCTGAGCAATAAAATCTATTTTTTCCGGCGTAAGATTTTCTCTTTTATGATTGATGACTCCTTTGCTGTCGCACATTAATATATTTTCTCTTTTCAAACCTAAAGAAATATAGAGATTGGCACATGCAACCGCAGCTGCTCCGGCTCCATTAACAACCATTTTTACTTCGCCGATATTTTTATTGGCAATTTGAAGTGAATTAATTAATGCTGCTGCAGAAATAATCGCTGTTCCATGCTGATCATCGTGCATCAAAGGAATATCCAATTCCTCTTTTAGTCTTTGTTCGATATAAAAAGCTTCAGGAGCTTTGATATCTTCAAGGTTAATCCCACCGAAAGTCGGGGCAATCCCTTTTACAATCTGGATAAATTTATCAGGATCTTTTTCATCAATTTCAATATCAAAAACATTGATGTCTGCGAAAATTTTAAACAAAAGACCCTTCCCTTCCATTACCGGTTTTGAAGCTTCGGCACCGATGTCTCCCAAACCAAGAACTGCTGTTCCGTTTGAGATTACTGCAACCAGATTTCCTTTTCCTGTGTAATCATAAACCGTCTCAGGATGATGGTGAATTTCCATACAAGGCACGGCAACTCCCGGAGAATACGCCAACGACAAATCTCTCTGCGAAGAGTGTGGCTTTGAAGGAATAACTTCAATTTTTCCTTTCGGTTCTGCTTTATGGTAATCTAGCGCGGCCTGATTGAAATTTTTTTCGTCGCGTTGAGTTTTATTCGACATAGAATTTTCTGTTTTTATAGTATATATTTAATATGGTAGTTGACTAAACTTTCGATAGGTTTTTGTACAACGTGCCCCACATTCAATTGAAGTTCTGAAGCTACAGAACGTAGAATATTTTCGTAATAATAAGCAATTGATCCGATAAAATTGATCTCGGATTCTCTTGATTCCTCGTAAGGAATAACCTGATATTCGAAGAAATTTTTCATCTCTTCGGAAACCATTTGAACAAAATAAGGATGATCTTTTCTCTCTACCACAAATTTATTAAAATCTGCAAGAAAAGCATTAGGTCTTGTGCTGTGATACATGTTTTTCAATGCCTCTTCAATCGTCAGATGATAGGTATTTTCGAATTCTTCATGAAGATCCTGAGGAAGTTTCTGCATAAAAAATCTGCGTACCAATTGTTTTCCAATCGCACTTCCGCTTCCTTCATCACCGATAAGAATACCGAGTGACGGAAGTTTTATTTTTAAATTTTCTCCGTCAAAATAACAGGAATTGGAGCCTGTACCCATAATACAAACGATTGCAGGCTTTCCGTTATAAGCAGCAAATGCAGCTGCAGCAAGATCTTCACGAACAGAAATTTTTGCATTGATAAAAACTTTACCAACTTCTTCTTCTATTGTATCGCAGTTTTGCTTCACACCACATCCTGAACCATAGAAATAAATCTTGGTGATTGAGTTTTTTACCGATGTTAAGCTTTTATTTTTTTCAATCTCAGGAACAATAAGCTCTCTGCTGATAAAATTGGGATTGAAACCGATGGTTTCTGTTTTCAGAAAAACATTTTTGAATTCGTCTAAAATTACCCAATCTGATTTTGTAGAACCACTATCAACAATAGCAACCATATTTCTTATTTTAAGAGTGCTAAATTATGAATTTATCTTTAAATAGCCCTTAAAAACAAACAAGGAAACCCTCTTAATGATTAAGCTCAGCTTTTGATTTCGGTTTTATTTTGGTTAAACTGTATAAGCCAGTCTTCTATCTCTTCTTCAAGATAGGAAGTCTGCATCACCATAGCGTTGATAAAGTCGTCGGGAATAGGTTCTCCCTCTTTATTTTCCAGATTCCAAAGTTCATCTGACATATTTTCGTACTCTGAATACACTCTTTTGAAACGAGTATTTTCTTTTTCTAAAGCTTCAATATTTTGTTGCTGAAGCTGAAATTTCCTGTATTTGTTTTGAGATTTCATACAAATATATGATTGTTTTTTAATGTGTAAAGTTTGAGCAAATAGTCTCAATCACTTGGTACAAGATAGAAAAGCCATCAACAGAAATGAGTTGAAAATGAATTTAGTATCAGGTAGATTATGTTTCTTTCTGAAAATTAAATTTAGAAATTATTTTGAAACGAAAAAAAAATTTAACAACTTTTTTCACTGTTTAACATATAGTTATAAATTTGCACATTACTAAAATATATGAGAGAACTATTACTACGACACAAGCAAGTCCTGTTTTTCATTATCGCAGGCGGACTGAGTGCCATTGTAGAAATTGGGAGTTTTAAGATCTTCAGCACTTACCTTCCGCAGATATTTTCTCAGGAACAGAATTTCCATGGAATCCATTATCCTTTAAGCAATATATTCTCAACGAGTTGCGGGATTTTATCAAACTATTTTCTCAGCATCTGGTTTGTTTTTGAAAGAGGAAAACATTCCAAAAGAAGAGAGTTTGTTTATTTTATGGGAGTTTCTTTTATTTCTACGTTATTCAGTTTATTTTTCTTCCAGATATTCTACAGCTTTATATTTAAAGATAATATTGATTTAATTTTTTATACCTTGAGTCCGGAAATGATCAGTAAGATTGCTGCAATTCTATTGGTTTCTATTCTGAACTATTCGGTGAAGAAAAAAATAATTTTTAACGGTTGATTTGTGGTAAAGATTTTAAATTATCTCTGGAGATTTTGGCTGGTTGTTTTGGCATTTTTGCTGACAATCTTATTAGGTTTACCTGTTTACCTATTTTCGCTCAATAAGAAAACCTACAAATATGCCTATATTTTCATCAGAATCTGGTGTTACGGAGTTTTCTACGGAATGGGAATGAGATATGAACTCATCAATCTGACTGATAAAAAAATCGATAAAGACACCCAGTACGTTGTCATCTCGAATCATACTTCAATTATGGACATCATGCTTCCGTGTATTTTATTTCCAAATCATCCGCTTTGTTATGTTGGAAAAATTGAGTTGGTAAAAATCCCGATTTTCGGAACTATTTATAAGAGAATCTGTGTAATGGTTGATCGAAGCAGCCCAAGAAGCCGTGCCGATGTTTACCGAAGATGCGCCGAAAAAATGGAAGAAGGAAACAGTATCGTACTTTTCCCCGAGGGTGGAGTTCCTGATGACACTTCTATAGTTTTAGACCAATTCAAAGACGGTGCATTTACTTTATCTTCAAAACATCATTCGCCGATTGCCGTGTTTACTTTCATTGGTTTAAAAGAAATGTTTCCATTTGATAATTCTAAAGGTTTCCCCGGAAAAGTAAAAGTTTATTTCAACGACATTCTGGAACCAAAAAACTCTCCGAAAGATTTAAAATCGTCTTCATTTGAGACAATAAAAAAAACTTTAACAGATTACAGTTAATCAAAGAAAAAAATTATATTTGTTTAACTTAATTTTAATATATGGATTCAAAACCACAACAGACCAAATGGTCGCAATTTTTATCCCTGATCGTAGTTTTCTTCTTCTGGGGATTTGTTGCAGCAAGTAATGACATTCTTATCCCGGTTTTTAAAAAATGGTTTGTACTGTCACAGGTACAAAGTCAGCTTGTAGCCTGGGCATTTTATGTTGCTTATTTTGTAGGATCTGTTATCTTTTTTATCATTTCTTTAAAAAGTGATATCCTTCAGAAATTCGGTTATAAAAAAACACTTGCGGTTGGTTTAGTCCTGTCTGCGTTTGGAGCATTTTTATTTGTTCCGGCAGCGGCTGCAGCCAATTTCTGGTTTTTCTTAGCAGCTTTATTTATAGTAGGGCTTGGTTTTTCTGTACAGCAGATTGTTGCCAATCCACTTGCAATCAAAATGGGAAGTGCCGAAACCGGAGCACACCGTTTAACATTGGCAGGAGGTATCAATTCATTAGGAACCACCATCGGCCCCATCCTTTTGGGAATTGTTCTTTTCGGAATGGGAAACAAAGAAGATTCTAAACCAAAAGACACTCATTTAACTAAAATTGAAATCGTAAAAAAGGAATATCAGACTCATAAAGACGAGCTTGCGAAAAATATTCTTGAATTACGAAATGACAGACAAGATGACCCCGCAAAAGTAAATGAAGTCATCACAACTGTTGAAAAAAACATAGCAGATCTAGATACTCAGCTAGCATCGATTGCACAAAATACTTCAGCAAGTGATTCGCAGGTTGATGTATATACTACCAAACTGGGAGAGATTAAGCAAAGATCTACCAATATATCCTATCCTATAGGGTTTGTGAAAGATCATTTGAAAGAGGTTAAAATGCCTTTCATTGTTTTGGGAATCGCTTTTATTTTGGTCGCCATCTTTATGCTCTTTTCAAAAATTGAAGACCCTGCGAAGGAAGAAGAGGCCGAGATTGAAGAAGGTTCAACAAAATTCAGTATTTTTAAATATCCACAGCTTTACTTAGGAATGCTTGCCATCTTCATTTATGTAGGTGTAGAAGTTTCTATCATCAGTAATCTTCCGGCACTGCTTCATACTAAAGAATTTGGAGGTGTTTTAGAACATAATATCGCTCCGTTCGTATCTTTATATTGGGGAAGTTTAATGATCGGAAGATGGAATGGCAGCATCAACGTGTTTAATATGTCTAAGACGACCAATATGCTGATGAAACTGATAGTTCCTTTTGTAGCATTTGCGATCATCATTTTTGCTAACGAACTGAGCGGAAAAGACGTTTCAAGCTTCTACGTTTATGCATTCTGGATTCTTGCCTTTATCATCATGAGTTTTATTGGTGGTAAAGCAGCCGGCAAAACACTTATGATCTTTGGGATTGCAGGGGTAGTGATGATGATTTTAGGCTTAGTTTATCCTGATAAGGAAATTGCTAAATACTTCTTCATTTCAGGTGGATTATTCTGTTCGATTATGTGGCCGTCAATTTTTGACCTTGCTATTGCAGGACTTGGGAAAAATACAGGAAAAGCCTCATCATTCTTGGTCATGATGATTTTAGGTGGTGGTATTATTCCTCTAATTCAAGGATGGATCTGCGACTTTGATAAAACCAGCCCTGAAGGTGTGATGGGAATCACCTGGACCCATTTTTCTTATGTAATCCCGATTCTTTGCTTTATATATCTTGCATTCTATGGTTTTGTAACACCTAGAATTCTTAAAAAACAGGGAATCATTATGGGCGAAACAACCTCTGGTGGACATTAATACGATAAAAACATATCATAAAAAGAGATTTTGGGCAGCTATTTTAGTTGTCCAAATTCTTTTGTTCTTTATATTTTCAAAGCTGAGATTCGTGGTTTCTTTTTTTGAAAGTTTTTTTGAAATTCAAAAAAAAATACATCAGCTTTTATTTTCGTGGATTCCGTTTTCAGTTGGAGACGTATTATATATTTTGCTGGGAATTTTTCTTTTCTATTTTATATTTAAATGTTTTAAGAAAAAGAGTCGAAATGAATCTTTTTTGAAAATACTGATTTTACTGAACATCTTTTATTTTACTTATCAGATTTTTTGGGGAATGCTTTACTTCCAAAAACCTATTATTGCAAAACTTCCTGAAACAGAAATTACATTACAAAAAAGAAAAAATTTAGCTTTAAAATACCTTGGAAAATGCAAACAGACAAGATTGCTTGTCAATGAAAATCAACAGCGTGTTTTTAGCACTTTAAATATCAAAAATATTCAGGTTGAAATTCTGAATCAGCAGAATAAACTTCCGTCTTTCATTTCAGATAAAAAGGCAGATGAAGTCAATTCTTTTAAACCAAGTCTATTTAAAAATGTAATGAGTTTTACGGGCATCTTGGGATACTACAATCCTTTTACCGCGGAAGCTCAGTATAACGCCGAATTACCGTCTTCTTACCTACTCTTTACTTTGGCTCATGAAAGTTCACATCAGCTCGGATTTGCCCGCGAACAAGAAGCTAATTTTATCGGGTATCTAATTGGCATCAATTCATTAAATCCTGAACTTAGATACAGCACCGAATATTTTACTTTAAAAAGTCTTTTAAACTCTATTGTGTATGAAGATAAAAAGTTCGTCAATAATGTGCTTAAAAATTACTCTGCAGGTATGAAAAGAGACAGAGCTTATGAAAGACAGTTCATCTCACAACACCAAGGTTGGCTCAACGATTTTTTTGGCTTTACAAATAATCTATTTTTAAAAAGCAATCAACAGGAAGGTTCTGTCACGTATTCTTATTTCATTGATTTGTTAGTTCGTTACGAAAAGTAAAACAAAAAAAGAATCGTATCAGGCGATACGATTCTAAAAACACAAATGATGAAAAAAAATTTATTACCTTGACTTGTTCCCTCATTCAAGGCTTTGTAAAAATACAACAATAATTCAAATTTCAAAACCCGATACCACACTTTAATTAAACTTTAAGAAAACTTTATGATTTCTTAAGTTTGAGTTAATTATTAATCTCTTTTAAATGATTTACTTATTGATTGTTTTTTATTATTTTAATTGAAAAATTATTAACGAAAAATGAATTCATTATTAATTTACCAATAAGAATCATGTATCATTTATATTAACATTACTTCCTTAAATCAATCTATTTTTTGATTGTGATTTTTCAAAAAAGCAATTTTCGAAGTAAATTTTAGAAATTATTAAGTCTATTTGAAATAAAAGAAGCTAAAAAAGGAAAATCTTTTTCCTTAAAAGATAGGCCCATTGCTTCAGAATGAAATTTCAGTAAAATTTTACACTATTTTTTCTATAAGCCTAAATTTAAAAAAAGTTGTTTTATTTTACATCAATTATTTTATAGCAAATTCAATTTCAAATATTATTAAAGAAGTAATGATTTTAATATTAAAAACAAGATAGAATATATAAACGAAAAAACCCCTATTACTAGGGGTTTTATTGTAGCGAAGACGGGAATTGAACCCGTGACCTCAGGGTTATGAATCCTGCGCTCTAACCGACTGAGCTACCTCGCCTTTTTGGTGGTGCAAATATATAAAATATTTGACATTTACCAAAATTATTTTAGATTTAAATATGTTAAAACATCACCTACATGGTCTGGTTTGCTGATAATCTTATTGTTAGCATCCAAAATAAAATAGCTTGGTGTTGCATGTACATTATAAGTTTCTGCATAAGAACTATTCCAGCCTCTTAATTCTGAATCATTGATCCATGGGAATGCTACAATTTTCTTAGTATAAGAATCTTTATCAGAATCTAAAGAAAGACCAATAATTTGAATGTTTTTGGCTTTCATATCATTATATTTTTCCAGAAGTTTCGGAAGCTCACTTTCACAATGCGAGCATGTAGAAGACCAAAATATAATCACTTTTTTATCAGCTTTTACATCAGCAATCGACTTAGCGGTTGTATTAACCGCAGATTGAAACTTGTAATTAGGAAATACCGCCCCAATTTCTACATTAGCATTAGACTTTATAGTTGAAGCCAATCTATCTGTAATAGTACATTTCAGGTTTTTTGCGAGCGTCAAATATTTATTTTTAAACTCTGTCATCTCATAGATGTCAAAAATATCAATCAATTCTGATAATACGGTTTGCCCACGGGGTGTCTCAACCTTCAATCTATCTAATAATTTATCTACAGACTGCCCAACATTGGTATTCCCGCCATTGTTCAGAAAAGATACTAAAATAGGTCTTACTAATGATGATGACTCTAGCATGTCATTTGATTTGTCAAAGAAATCTATTACTTCATCCTGACTAACTTTTTTAGTTGGATCATTTGATAAAAATTTCGCATAATTGGTATTGTAATAAGAGACAAAAGGATGCTTAGAGAAATCAGCCGTACTTGATCCGGAAAGTCTTCCGATTTCTGTAGTAAGTGCTTTGCCAAAATCTGTATTGTCTTTATAATATTCTTTGATCTGAGCCAAAGCGGGAAGGATCATTTCCTTCTTTTGGGAAGACTCCTGAATACTATTCATCAGTTCATTGGCCTCATCCTGATAAATAACATTTTTAACTTTGTTATTAAGAGTCTCAAGCTTGATGCTTACATTTTTATTTTCAGAAATAAAGCTGACGCTGTTATTGGTATTCGGAAAATAAACCTTCATCATCCCGGAATAGCTTTTGGGATATTTAAAAGTCCATGAATTATTCTTGTTGAGTTCTTTTGTAACGATAATGTCTTTGGAGCCATTGAGCGTGTATAAAATTGCTTCTTGCTCCTTGAAATCTGCTGGTGCCTGAATGTTTACAGAAAACTGTGCTTGCATTGAGAATGCACACAACATTCCTGATACTACGAATATCTTTTTCATATAGAGATATTAAATCTTTTTTTAGGATTGTATAAAATTGCTTACTCTTCATGAGTCCCGATATTTTGAATCATCACAATTTTAAGATGTAAAAATAAAAAAACTCTCTGACTAATCAGAGAGTTTAAATTATTTTAATAAAATTTTTATATTTTTTCTGTCTTGTATTTTTTAGCAAAGAATGCAATCATAAGAATTGCGACAATTGCCAAAACATAGACGTACATATCAATTGGTGAAGCAGGTTTGCTACAAGGCTGACCTGGAAAACATGGTGTACCCGGAGTATTTTGCGCACTACTTATCCCATAGATTACAAAAATAAGGAGAGGTAATATTTTTTTTACAAGAAATTTCATGTTTTTAGTTTATTTTATTAATATTTTGGTGTTTACTATAGTTCCATCATTACCAACTACTTTTACCACATAGAGAGCTTTTAAACTAGCATCTAATTTTATAACGTAGTCTGAATTTGTTTTAACAGATTTTTCGTTAATCACTAGCTTACCGCTTGCATCAAATACCTCAATAGATGCTGTTTTCCACTCTGAATCAAAACGAACAATATAATGATCAATCTCTGGATTGTAGACTACAAGCGTTCTAGACTTTTTCATTGTATCACTTGTATTCAGAGAACCTTGTGGTGCTGGAGCCCCGTAGTACAGCCCGAAGTTCGAACTATTCACAGGAATAGTAGCACCCTGATACACTTGTGAAGCCTGACCATTACCAACAGCGTAGTAGAATCCTGTTCCGCTAGATAAAGTGTGTGTATTATTAGGAATCAAAACAGTATCATCTCTCACTTCAAATTTAAGCGATGCTACATTTTGGCCGAAGATACTTAAATCAATTCTTTTACCTTGATAATTGGTCTCATTAGCCTCATTAATATAAAGTCTATAAACAGATGAGTTATTTGGATCAATACCACCAGTAGCAATTTCTTCATAAGTTTGAATCGTTGCATTCATTGTGGAAGTAACCGCCTGTACAGAATTGATACTTGGATCCGTAAAGAATCCTGTAGAAAACTGTGGAGCTACTACATAATAAGTTTCACCGATTTGGTTTCCAGCAGCATCAAGTGCTAACACTCCTAATTGTTTGATAGTACCTACATTATTATTTTTTGAAGCAGTAACTGAGTATGGGTTTGATACTGATTCTGTTCTTGGAGTATAACCAAACCTTCTTAAATTATCAAAATCTAAGGTTTGAGATGTATTGTTTCTCAGTTTAATTTTAAAAGTATTCATTGGCTTAATAACCAATGCACCTATAGCTCCTGTAGCTCTTCCTGTGGATGCATCAAAAGTCACTTTCTGCGCTTCCAAATAAGAAGAAGTACCTCCTGTATTTGCATTCCAAGTTACATTTTGTGGATCAACAGCAACACCAAATATATTAGATATATTATTATTATCAGTAGTTCCTCCCGAATTCTCAACCAATCCAATGAATGACAAATCTATGTTTGTTAAATAAGGATTTGAGAATTGAAATAGGTTTTTAGCAAAGCTTGCAGCATAGAAACCTAAACCATTAAATGGATCTCCAATATATGTATTATATCTTTCGTAATAAATGTTTTGATTATTACCTGCTACACCGTAATCTACAGTAGAAGCTACTAAAGGAATGGTATTTCCAGCGCCTGTAATACCATCTGCATAAGGTCTTCCTTTAACAGTTCTTATATTTATAGGATTATATCCCGTATTTGTAATTCCACCCGTACCAACAGTGTAATAAGCAGTTCTATCTGCCTCTGTTGTAATTGTAGATAAAGCTACTGATATTCCTGGTGTAGTAGCACTCGTAATAGGTGCTGACGGAATAATAGACCCGTCAAATCTCATATTAGTATTACTCCACTTAAGAATTTCTTTGCCGCCCCAACGAACCTCGTCAAATACATTGGCACCAACAGCTCCACCCGCTAAATCATTGCTTAAAGATGCGAAAGTTTTCCCCATAAACGGCACACCAATCTGCTGATACGCACCATGCTTATTATTAGCATATTCTTTATCAACTGAGCCTGTTATATTACCCTGTGGAATACCTTTGATGTACAATTGCCCGTACTGAGAAGTCGTGGGTGAACCCGGTGTATTTATTCTAAGAATAACATTGGTAGGGTTTGGGGTATTTGAAGTACCAGCAGGTGTACCATTGGTGGGTATTGTCTTGATACCATCTGTCGTTGTACCTACAACCATCATGTTACCATGAAGGTCAATAACCCCGCTGCCTCGAGATTGCAAGCCTCCACCGTTATAAACGAGAGTACCTGCACTTACATACATTTTAGCCGTGTCATCTACATGTAGTAGAACATTCTGCGCCTGAACAGAACCAACAATTGCTAAAAGTCCTATAGCTAATAAATTTTTTTTCATTGTATATTATTTTTTTGTGTTAATACAATTATCATCGACAAAGATATAACAATTTTTCAAAAAAAATGTTAATTTCACTTATTAATCAAAATATTATCTTCCGTTAATGTGATTTCCTCATCCTCACCTATGGAAAACATATAATCTTCCAAAACTTTTTCCGTAGTCCCCCGTAAGCCTCTCGCACCTAAACCTTTCTCCATTGTTTCCTCTACTATTTTATCAATTGAACCTTCCGTAAAGATCAGTTTTGTACCGTCCATCTTGAAAAGTTCGACGAATTGATTGGTAATAGAATTCTTAGGCTCAGTCATGATTCTTATCATCGTTTCTTTAGTCAATTTCTCTAAATAAGTGATGATTGGAAATCTTCCCAAAAGTTCAGGAATTAACCCAAAAGAACGAAGATCAATAGCATTAAGATTTGTTAATATATAATCATCCTCTCCTACTTTGTTGATTTTTTCTGAACTGAAACCAATTGCCTGCTTATTCATTCTTCTTTCAATGATCTCTTTAATTCCATCAAAAGCTCCGCCAGCAATGAACAAAATGTTTTGGGTGTTTACCTGAATATATTTCTGATCCGGATGCTTTCTTCCGCCTTGTGGCGGAACGTTTACAATACTTCCTTCCAACAATTTCAATAAACCTTGCTGCACACCTTCTCCCGAAACATCTCTTGTAATGCTGGGGTTATCTGATTTTCTTGCAATTTTATCAATTTCGTCGATGAAAACAATTCCTTTTTCCGCCTTTTCTACATCATAATCTGCAACCATCAGAAGTCTAGACAAGATACTTTCTACATCTTCACCTACATATCCTGCTTCTGTTAAAATTGTAGCATCTACAATACAGAAGGGAACATTCAGTTCTTTTGCAATGGTTTTTGCCAGTAATGTTTTACCTGTTCCTGTCTCACCGATCATGATGATGTTTGATTTCTCAAGCTCAACTTCTCTGTTTTCTTCTTTTGCGTGAAGCAGTCTTTTATAATGGTTGTAAACAGCAATTGACAATTGTTTCTTTGCCTGATCCTGCCCGATGACATATTGATCAAGAAACTCTTTTATCTGCTTTGGTTTTTTTAATTCGTCAATAGTTTCTGCAAAAGAATATCCTGTAGGAGAAACACTGTCTTTTACGATAGAATGTGCCTGCTCTATGCAGTTTTCGCAAATAAATCCGTTTTGTCCTGAGACCAGCATTTGCACTTCATTTCTTTTCTTGCCACAGAAAGAACATTGGTTTGCATTCATTTTAATTTAAATATAAGTAAAGAAAATCGCAAAAAATTACTTTTTCACGACCTCTTGTTTTGTTAAGAATTAATTATTGAATTTTGAATTTCTGTATATTCTTCTACAGATAACTTCAGCCGCTCGTTTTTAAAATTCATATCTTCTACTTTCTGCAAAGGGATCAGATGAATATGAGCATGAGGAACTTCAAGTCCCACTACCGCCACTCCTATTCGTATGCATGGAACTGCATTTTTCACTTTTTTTGCAACTTCCTGAGCAAAGCCCCAAAGATTTTTGTACTCATCACTTTCAAGATCAAAAATCAAATCTATTTCCTTTTTGGGAACGACCAATGTATGACCTTTCACCAAAGGCATTGCATCTAAAAAAGCAATAAAATCTTCATTCTCTGCAATTTTGTAAGCAGGAATTTCGCCGTTGATGATTTTTGTGAATATTGAACTCATTGTAAAAGCTATAAGTTAAAAGTTTATAATTTGAATTTTTCTAAAGTGTAATTTCCAATATCTCGAAAGACAATTTGTTTCCGTTTGGTAAAGTAATTTCGGCAGTTTCGCCAATTACTTTTCCTAATAAACCTTTTGCAATAGGTGTATTTACGGAGATTTTACCAGATTTCAAATCACTTTCGTTATCCGGAACCAATTTAAAAACCTGTTCTTTTTTTGTATCATTATTCATCAATCTCACCGTCGTTAAGATTGAAACCTTGGAAGTATCAAGCTGAGTTTCGTCAATCACTTTAGAAGTCGTTACAATATCTTTTAATTTTGAAATTCTCATTTCCAACATTCCTTGTGCTTCTTTGGCTGCATCATATTCTGCATTTTCAGACAAATCTCCTTTATCTCTTGCTTCTGCAATCTGTTGAGTAATTTTGGGTCTCTCTATTTTTTCCAATTGCTCAAGCTCGGCTTTCATTTTATCCAATCCTTCCTTAGTTACATAGCTCGCCATAATTTTAAAATTTAGTTTTAGTATAAAAAAATAATCCGACATTTGTCGGACAATGTTTTTGCGTGTTAATCGTTATTGTTTTACAAATATATAAAAATTTATATTCTAATGAAAAAAACTTTCTCAATCATATCATTTTTCATCTTATTGACTTTCAGCTCATTAATTATAAACTCATGCGGCAGCAATGAAGATACGGTAAGCTGTTTTCCCAACGCTCCCATCAATGTAAATTTGAACTTAAATCTTCCTACATATAACAAGCTCAACTTCGTGGGACAGCCTATTTACATCGATGAGCAACAATCAGGAACACGCGGACTTATCATTATGAGAACACAAGATTCTCCTGCATCATTTAAAGTGTATGACCGTAACGCACCTCACATTTGTCCCGACAACAATACCACTCTAGAAATTAAAGACGACCTCAGTATCATCTGCCCAAAAGATAATGCAACATGGATATTATACTCCGGTCAGCCAACTGCTGTCTCTTCAGTTCCTCCAAAGACTTATTTCTGGAATTATGATGCCGGAACCAAAAACTTAAATATCTATAATTAAATGAAAGCTGTCATCCAAAGAGTTTCTGAAGCGAGCGTAAAAGTAGACGGTAAAATTGTTGGAGAAATAAGCAAAGGACTGATGCTCCTCATTGGCATTGACGAACAAGACGAAAAAACTGACGCCGATTGGCTCATTCAAAAAATCTTAAATCTCAGAATTTTCGGGGACGAAAATGAAAAGCTCAATCTTTCTGTAAAAGACATTTCCGGAGAAATACTTTGCATCAGCCAATTTACACTCATTGCTGATTACAAAAAGGGCAACCGCCCATCCTTTATCAAAGCTGCAAAACCCGACAAAGCAATCCCTTTGTTTGATTATTTCAAAGAAGAAATTGCAAAATCCGGATTAAATATCGAAAGCGGAATCTTCGGTGCAGACATGAAAGTTTCATTAATAAATGATGGCCCGGTTACCATCGTGATGGATTCTATTTCAAAAAGCTGACTCTACCCAATCTTTTCGGCAAAACCCAAACAATAATTCACTCAAAAGAATTATTGCATACCACATTTATATCCCACAAATTTGAATAGTAACAAAAGGTAACATTTGACTAATCTAACATAAAATGCATTATGTTAGATTTTAAGTAAATAAAACTTAATATTTTTGTTTTAGTCATAATTTTTTATTTAAATTTAACAAACCAAAACTAATACGAAAAATATGAAAAAACATTATTTACTACCTTTTCTATTGATAATGGGATATGGTATCAGCGCGCAAGTCGGAATCAACACCTCAGATCCGAAAGCAACATTAGATGTCCAAAGAGGAACAGATCCCACCAAAGCTGACGGAATTATACCACCGAGAGTAACAGGTGACCAGCTGAGATTAAACACTACCAATTACGGTGCTGCTCAAGACGGAGCTATAGTCTATGTAACTGCGCCGGTAACCGTAACCACCGAACCTAAAACCACAGGTGTCACAGCTCGAGGATTATATATTTATGATCATTTACAACCTAACGGAAGCGGAACAGGAATGTGGCAGGTATTGCCTGACGGACCAGCAACTCCGGCAGGCGGAGTGACAGGAGATGGAGCGTATGCCGCAAAATTTCAAGGGAGCATTACCCTATTAAACATTGGTTTGGGGCTTTTCAGCAGCAACTTCCTTACATTACCGTTAAGTACAACATCTTCAATTATCACCAATGAAATCACCTCACCACAAATAGTTAATAATGAATATGTAGTACCCTCTACCGGAATTTACCAAATCAATTACAGTTACAGAACTGGCCAAGGATTATCTGCAGAACTTCTTTCAGGGGGAACACCAGGAGTAGCTATTTTAAAAACAGCAACAGACAATACGCAATCACTCTTGGATTACAGACAGTTTGGAGGAATAAACCTTCTAGATCTGACGGTTGCATTTATACCTTTAAATGTAAGTATTTCACTAACGCAAGGACAAATTAGCCATATTTACAGCTTACAAGCAGGAGAAAAACTACAGTTTGGAATTTTGCGTGGCGGAATAAATCTAGCCTTACTTGCAGACCGGTCAGCTGAAATTTCAATTTATAGACTTAAATAAATTTAGTAATAAACACTTCAACATAAAAATGCTTTCTCAAAATTTTGGGAAAGCATTTTTATTTTATTGATAAACTATAGCACTATCTAACAGGTACACTGCTAAAATTCAACGCAACTTTAAGATTCATATCAGAAGTTGTTTGATTTTTTAACTCATACACCGTTCTTACCGTAACGCCTGTACTCTTTACAACCTCATCCAAAAACCCGGTATCACTGTTTAAATCTAAATTTAAACTTGATGAACTTGTAGATATATCAGATCTTGAGGCGACTAATCTTTCATTAGTCCCAGTAGATGAAATGTAAACTTTTACTGATTTTAAAGCACTAAGATTACCACCTGCCGGAGAAACAACAGATATTTTTGCATCAGAAATTCTTACGTCTTTGATCTGCGCATTATTATTTCCGCCAAACCAAGTCTGAACATTGGTAGCCGTTGCCGTTGACGAGACTTCTTTGTTTGCAGGAACTCCCGTAGAAACCAAAACATTTGCCGTGTAAGGAAATGTATTCTGAATAACCGATTGAACGGTTCCGCAACTCACCAAAGCAGTTGAAGCAATGATTGCTGCTGAAAATATGTTTTTCATAAAGAGATATTTATTTTAAGTTATATTGCCTAATGCAATTTGAAAGTAATAATAACATTAAACTTTAAAAGTTTGGTTTGCACAAATTATACCAATCTATTCCACCTTCACAGAAAAGCTGCCTGTGGTTTTACCGTCTGCCATATTATTTTTACCGATAATTAACCACAATTCTCCAGATACAGGAACGTTATAAGTAATTTCTCTCATAAAAGGCCCATCCATCTTGCCGTCAGGAAGTTTAATCTGATTAAATCTGATATTGAAGTCCTGCTGTGTTGTGGTAATCTTTGCCGAAATTTTAGGCTTATTGAAATTCGTAATTTTTAAAATTAGCTTATCATGTTTTTCGGTAAATTCTTCATCTATTTTGAAAGGACTGCTTCCGTCTTTTGTTATGATAATTACTTTATCTTTTTCTTCTCTTATCAATTCTTTATTGACAGAATCTTTTTTGATTAAAGAATCATTTTTAGACATATTTGCAGAATCTAATCTCGACTGAGGAGATGGCAACTCGCTGACACCTGAAGAGTCTTTTTGTGCCGTATCTGAAACTGCCGCTTCCTTTTTGCATGATAAAACCATGAAAGGAATAATTAATAAGACTGATTTTTTCATTTAAATATTTTTTATGAAGAAACAAATCTATTTCAATTACCTTATTCACGAATGGTTTCATAGTAAAGGATTTTCGAAAGAAATGTCTCTGATTTTTCAGTTTTGACTTTTTCTAAAATCTCTTTTTTCAACGGTGTGTTTTGTTTTTCTTCAGCATATTTCAACAGATATTTTTCGCTGAAATTGATGGATTGCAAATGATAATTGATCGCAAAGTCATCTCTCTTCATATTTTGAGAAGTAATCAATCCGCCCCAATTGATGTAACTGCAAGCTAAAATTGTTCCATAAAAATACCACACCATCGCATTGAAAAGAAAGACATTCTTTTTTCTCATCTGAATTTTGACAAAGGTCATCACCAACCCGATCAGTGATAAAATAAGAAAAGCATAAACTCCCAGACGTTTGTAAGTAAAACCGTAATTGACTGTGTATTCGGTATTTTTAAGCATTGCTGAAATAACTAAAACAGCATTTAAAACAATCCAGATTTTCACCAAGATTTTCATGGAACCCGCTTTTGGATCAAAATTGAAATTTGATTTAAAATAAAACATAATCACCAGAATCGCCATCACGATTGACATAATCACCGCCCCTACTCTTTCGTGCGTTTCCTCTGACAATTGATTGGGTGACTTTACAGCTTCATAAAATTGCTCGTAGTTGAAAGTAATAATAAAAAAGACCAACAAAATATTTAAACAAAAGAAAGAAATCACGCCACTCATCCTTTCAGAATTTAAATCTAAAAAAGAATACGTTGGCTTTTGAATTTCATCTTTAACATCAAATTCGTTTTTCAGAACATGGTTTTGCTTGTAAATAAGCTTCTCCACAGAATAATTCCAAAAATTAAAGGCAATAAAAAACCCCAAAACAGAAATGCACAGCAATTGCCAAAGATCTATATCTAGCTCATAATCTGTAAAAACGCTTGCAAAATGGTCACTTCCCGCAGAATAAATTCCAAAGAAAATCGAAATAAAAATAAGCGGAATCAAAACAAAAGCTAAAATTTTCTGCCAAATACCAGAAGTATTCTGTTTCGGAAGCCATTTGTCTAAATTGAAGACCCTGCAGATAAAAGTAAAGCAATTGACGACAAAAACCGGGATCAGCAAAAGAATTTTCATTCTTCTGTTTTGTGAACGGTAAGAAAGCAGCAAAAGTGAACTTACCACCGCCAAAAATGAAGCAAAATCTCCGTACCACGCAAAAGCAATACCCGAAAAAATGCTGGCTATCAAAATAACCATAAAGGTTCTCGTCCTATTTTTCTCAGGAGTTCTAAAAACTGTGAGTGCAGAATATACAATTGCTAAAACGCCAAGGTTGAGCCCGATATTTTCGTTGTAAAAAAGTGCCACAAAGATGGCGGTTGTAAGAAATATATAATGATGTGTTTTCATAAGATTGAGGTTAAGTGGGGGTTTAGTTTAATATAAAACCTGAGTTTCTTTCTGGCGGATGAAGTCTTTAAGATTATGGAAATTTTGCCAGAGAAGTTCTTCAAAATCCCAATGATGAAACGGCCGCATATTTTGTCCTTTACGGAAAGCCTGTATATAAGTTTTAAAATATTCAGGGAAAACAATTGTTCCCAAAGCGAGAACACCTAAAAGATAGGCACTTCGTTTTCCGTTGCCGAAAAGCAGATATTGCATTGCAATTTCATCCTGCACATTGGTACTGCAATCGGTGATTAAGTGATAGACATCATGATTTTCCATTTTGGGAATCATTCTAAAGCCGTGATTGTGGTAGAATTCTCCCAACGTTTTTCCCAATGAATCTTCATTGAAACTCAACAATTGCTTTTCATTGAACTGCCATTGCCTTTTTTTCTTTTTAAAATATTTCCTGTACTGTTTTTGGGAATTTTCGTACATGAAAATGATAAATTTTGTGCGTAGTTTTTTCATAGTTTATGTATTTTATTTTGAAAGTTTAATTAGAAATCCATTAGGAAAACTCCTAGATAGAAATACAGAATTGCAATTGGAATATTTATACAAATGATTAATGATGCTTTTATACAGTATTTTAAGTAAGACTTATTAAATAGTCCATAAATAATTAGTATAGCAATCATGATCAAATTAACTGGAGCCGCAAATAATAATAGTACAAATCCATACGAAGCAAAAGCCTCAATTTTAGTAACTAAATATCCAAAAAGACAAATATTTCCTAATATAAAGGAGAGCCAAAAGGATATCTTTCCTACAGTAATAATATCTTTATTTTTCATCTTTAAAATTTTAAGCTTGAGTTAAAGTAAAAACCGTAATCTCCGGCCTCACCATAAACCTTACCTGAAAAGAATGACCGATTGCACGGTTGATATAAAGCATCCTACCATCTTCCAAATCAATTTCTCCGGAGACATATTTTTTATTTTCTACCGGAAGAATTGGTGTCATCACTCCGGGAATTCGGCATTGTCCGCCGTGAGTATGGCCGCTTAAAATCCAGCCTTGGTAACCGTTCCATACATCTTTGTCACAGACATCAGGATTATGACAAAGCACAAGATTCGCTTTTTCGGAATTGTAATCTTTCATTACTTTCATTGGATCAAAATTGGGAGACCATAAATCATCAAAGCCAATAATGTTTAAACCGTGAGATTCAACTTGCTCGTTATTCAACATGGTTACGCCATTGTTTTGAAGAATACGGCAAATTTCTTTTGAAGAGCCGAGATCCTTCCAGGTTTTCCCGTAATCGTGATTACCGAGAATTCCTAAAGTTCCCAATTTTCCATAAACTGCCTTTGCCATTACTTTTTTCAGACTTTCATGGTCTTCTGAAGTTCCGTGATTCACGTAATCTCCGGTGTACACGACAAAATCCGGACTGTAGTTTTGAGCTTTTTGAAAAGATTCAATCAAAAAATTCAAGTCGAAACGGTCTCCGACATGTAGATCTGAAATCTGCATCAGAATTTTCCCTTCAAGATGTTCAGGTAAATTTTTTATGGGAAGTTTTCTTTCAACAAATTCTACCCAAAATGGTTCGATCTGCCATGAATAAAGAAAAGGTAAAGCTCCAACTGCAGAAAGCTGCATAAGTCTTTTTAGAAAATGTTTTCTGGTCATGGTGTAAGGTTGATGGGATTATTTTTGATTTAAGCTGTCGCAGATTGTACAGATTTCAATCGGATAAAAAATCTGTGGAATCAGGTCAATGTGCGAGAAAATTTTCATCTTTAATTATTAAAAAAGCGCATTAGCTTCCTGCGAAAGGACTTCCGAAAAGACCTACTGCCAGTTCCATCCAGACCAAAATAAGAATTGCGATGATTGCGAGACTTATTAAGATCTTGTAATTCCTCTTTTTAACGGTTGCTCTCACCAAGCTTATTAGGCCTGCCGTTCCAAAAAGTAGAATTGCTGCCAACAGAAAGTCAAATCCTGACCAGTTCCAACCTTCTACAAAAAGGTTTCCTAAAAATGCTGCCACTATCAAGAGAGCCGGTACCGCAAAAATTGCCAGAGTTGTTTGTTTTTTTGTAATCATTTTAATTAATTTAAATTTATAAAGTACTTTGTATTTCAAAGTTAATTTTCAAAAAAAATATAAAGCTTATCTTCCTATCAATTTTTCTAAAGCATCTAAATGTTCTGTAAAAGCAGTTCTTCCGTTTTGAGTTACACGGTATGAAGTTTTTGGCTTTTTACCAACAAATTCTTTTTTAACTTCAATGTAATTGGCTTTTTCCAACGCATTGCTGTGACTTGCCATGTTGCCGTCTGTGATTTCAAGAAGGTTTTTCATTTCAGAAAAATCAACCCAGTCGTTGACCATCAGAACAGACATAATGCCCAATCTTACACGGCTTTCGAATTCTTTGTTGAGTTTTGAAATGTTGATCATAACTGTTAATATAAATTAATCTTGTCTTCGTTTGTGTTCAACTTGAAACACTTTATTATTTCTAAATCTTATAATCAGTAAATGTTCAACGAATCCAAATCCATTTCCCATACCTGCATAGTATTGCCAATAATTTGATTTATAATTTTTGTATTCTGGCTCTCCCAGAATTCTTTTCACTTCGACAGAATCTTTGTTAATGATTAATTCACTCTCTACAAGATTATCAATCATCTCATACTTTTCAACATTACTTTCAGCTTCACTTTCTTTCCAGATATTTTGATCAAACTCTCTGTTTCTTTCTATATGTTTTAAATAAACAAATCCAACAATTACTAAAAAATATATAATCGGAGTAAGAATAATTGTTACTATTGAACTTAATAAAAAACGCTTCTTTTTATTTCTGATCAATGTAAAAGTAATGCTGAAAACAACTAAAGCTAGAAATAATATATAAAAGAAAATCGAAAAATCCATTCTACTTATACTTCTTATGCATAATCAAACCATACACGATATGCAACACACCAAAACCAATGGTCCATGCAATTAGCCCCCACCCTAAAAACAGGAAGGAAAGCAATCCTAAAACAATCTGGCAATATCCTAAATACTTAATATCTGTCAAAGTATACCTTTCTGCACTTACCAAAGCTAGTCCATAAAAAATTAAAGTTGCCGGAGCGACCAAGACAAATAAGTGATGATACAGAAGCACCAGACAAAATAATCCACCCGTAACTAAGGGAACAGCAAATGTCACCAAAAGCCTTCTCGTGGTTGCATCCCAGATTTTTAATCCTTTCTTTTTACTTTTATTGGCTGTGAAGATATATCCGCTTGAAATGGCCACTACTAAAATGATCGCACCAATGACAACAAGCTCCTTGACCAATTCCTTTCCAAAAATATTTCTGTCGCCGTCAAAATAATCAATTCCTTCTCTCTGGAAAACAAAATAAACATAAGCTGCCCCAATAATCGCTGCCAAGCCGGCAACAACTCCAGATAAACCGCTTAACGAAATAAAACGTGACGACCGCTCCATCATAGAACGGATGTGTGATAAGTCTTCGTGATAGTTTTTTGATTCCATATAAAAGAACTTTGAATTGCAAAGTTATATTTTATTTTCAAATAGCAAAACTTTTCTGCAAATAATTTGTTCAAATTGTTAACTTTAATAAAAACATAGTTATGGATAAAGAGATTCTGCGCTCAGAAATTTTCAGACATTTGGATGGCGTTGTTAGTGCGCCTGTAGTTGCTTCACTCATGAAAAAGGAAATTATGAATTTCATTATTGACCGTGAAAAAATAACTTTGAGTGAAATTTCAGATGAGTTCAAGACCAATGAAGGCTATCTGAATGTAGCAATTCGGGCATTGGCGTCGCAAGGTTTCCTGAATTATGACGTCGATCATGAGAAAGATAACATTATAATCTCTGCAAATAATAAAACTCAGTTTCTTCAAAAATACAGCTTGCTTTATCTTAAAGTGATTCCGTTTTTGAAACATTCTGTCAATATTAAAAATCAAATCAACGAAAATTCATTTATTGAAGAATTTACACAGCTGAGTGATTCTGTAAAAAATCATTTCGGAATTCAGCTTTCTGATGATGCTGAAGAAAAAAATATTCAGGAGCAAATTTTAAAACATATCGAAGGCTGCATCATCGGCCCGGTCATCGTCTATCTCGGAATGACAGGGATGTTCCATAAATATTTTATGGAAACTTCGTTTCAGGCGGCAGAATTTCATAAAAACTCTGACAATTTTGAGGTGATTTTAGATTTTCTGACGTTTTTAGGTTGGTTTAAAAAAACCGGCGACAATTATAAATTTACCGAAACCGGAATTTACTTTGCCAAAAGAGCCGCATCGTACGGTGTTACAGTTTCCTATCTTCCATTGTTGAATAAAATGGACGATATTCTGTTTGGAGACGCATCCAAAATAAGAGAAATCTCCGAAGGCGAAGATGAAATTCATGTAGACCGAGCGATGAATGTCTGGGGAAGTGGCGGCTCACATTCCAATTATTTTAAGGTGGCGAATGATTTTATTATTCAGATTTTTAATCAGCCTATTCATTTGCAGCCTAAAGGTGTTCTGGATATGGGTTGTGGAAACGGCGCATTTATCCAGCACATTTTTGAAACGATTGAAAGATATACACTTCGTGGGAAAATGCTGGAAGAACATCCTTTATTTTTAGTGGGTGCAGATTATAACCAAGCCGCCTTGAAAGTAACCCGGGCCAACCTCATCAACAACGATATTTGGGCAAAAGTAATCTGGGGCGACATAGGAAATCCAAAACAATTGGCTGATGATTTAAAAGAAAATTACGAGATTGACCTTTCAGATTTGTTGAATATCAGAACTTTTCTAGACCACAACCGGGTTTGGAAAGCTCCTGAGAACAATCAACCAGAAAGAATTAGTACTTCAACCGGAGCATTCGCCCATCGTGGAAAGAGATTACCGAATAATTTGGTAGAAGAAAGTCTGAAAGAACATCTTGAACTTTGGCTTCCATACATCCGAAAAAACGGACTTCTAATCATCGAACTTCACGCTTTAGATTCAAAACTGACGGCTGAAAATTTAGGAAAAACTCCAGCAACCGCTTACGAGGCGACGCATGGTTTTTCTGACCAATATATTTTGGAAGTGGAAGTTTTTAAGAAAATTTGCTTAGAAACGGGGCTGCAGATTGATAAAGAATTATTCAGGAAATTTCCGAACTCTGAGTTGGCAACGGTTTCTATTAATTTATTGAAGAGTTAATGGAATCTATTTAAATACAATCGATATATTTCGCAAATTGACATGATAAAGCCCATATTTTAAATTTAAAACAAAACCACCCTGAAACTCAGAATGGTTTTTTGTGATTTGGTTTGGTTGGTATTAGCTTTTTTATTTTTCTCAATTAGGAAGTTTGGTTCCTGAAATTTCAAATGGGAAACTTACTCTTTGTCCACCATCATCCAAATTTACCCAGGTAGAGCTTGCAACCACAAACTGTTGTGCATTGTTTACTTTACCTGCATCATGAGGCAATTGTGGGTAGAAATGACTTCCGGTAGAAGTTTTTGAACCCCATTTTATCCAATAAGTACCTGCAGCAAGATTAAGATCAGAAGCATTTATTTTCATCTTATAAATTTTCCTGGTCATATTATCAGGTTGCCCCTGCAATATTCTGTACCATTTGGTTTCTTCGGATGAGGCGTATCGGTTTGTAGTTATATCGCCATACACTTTTACAGCTCCTGCCACAGAGGGGTCAGAAGAGTATATTTCAAAGTAAAACTCGCTTACAGGGAATGTAGTTGCTGAGAAACCCGTCTGATATGCATAAAAATAAAAGTTCTGAATATTCCATTTTTCACCAGCAGGAACCTGAAAATCGTCTGTTAGCATACGGTCAGTAATCGTTCCGTTAAGTCCCCAAGTGCTTTGAGGAGCTTTCACTTCGCTCCATGTATATCCTGCAGGGGCTGAAGTTCCTGCAACAGATGTATTTCCTGTACTCATCCCGGTCACTGCGCTGTAAGTAAACGCTTCCGGCTGTGGTACAACTTCGTCATCGTCATTTTTACAGCTTACCACTAAAGTGGCGATAGACATCAGGCATAAAAAAAATCTTGATTTCATAATAAAAAAGTTTTATAAATTATTTGATACAAAACTACTTTGCCTGACCTTCGCTTTATACAGGAAAACCACCCTTTTCGTAGAGTGGTTTTCTTGTTTTTTCAGTACTTCTGAATTATTTTACAACCATTTAAGATTTATTTTGCTCTTAATCTTTCTTTGATCGCTTCAATATTTTTCTTTGCAGAATCTTCCAAAATAAGGCTTGCGCTCATGTGAATTCTTGCAGGCATCAGCTCATTAAAATGCTCTGTACCTTCCCAAGAAACTTTCTTTATTAAAGCTAAAGCGTCTTCACTTCTTGAAGCCAGAGTATTTAAAAACTTCTCTAGTTTAGAATCCATCTCGGCAACATTCTCAGAAACTGAATGATAGATATTATGCTGTTCTGCCCAATCTGCCGATCTGAAATCTGCATCAATTGCCATTGCTGAAAACTGAGATTTCCCGATTTTTCTTTCAACGTAAGGACCGATGACGAAAGGGCCGATTCCTAAGTTGATTTCAGTTAATGCCAAAGCAGAATCTTTTGTCGCAAAACAGTAATCTGCACCACAAGCCAATCCTACTCCGCCACCCGTGGTTTTTCCTTGAACTCTTACGACAACAATTTTACCACAATTTCTCATGGCATTTAAAACTTTTGCGAAACCGCCGAAAAATTTTGTGGATGCTTCCAATTCGTCGATTGCTAACAATTCGTCAAAGCTTGCGCCTGCACAGAAAGCTTTTTCGCCTTCGCTTTTTACAAGAATTGCTTTCACTTCTTTTTTTGCACCTTCTTCAAGAATTGTTTCAGCTAATTTTTCAAGAATTGCTCCGGGAAGCGCATTGCTTTTTGCAGTTCCGAATGTAATTTCGGCAATATTGTTTTTAATTTCTGATGTTACAAAGTCACTCATTTCTTTTAAATATAGTTTGAGATTTAATAATCACAAAAATAGTGTAATCTTGTTAAATACATCTACTATCATCATTATTATTCATTATATACTCATAATTAAATATCTTTAAAAACAGCTCTCAGAAATCTAGTCATATTGAAATATTTTCAAAAAATTAATGCCTAATTTTTGCTTACAGCAGTTTATTTCTTTACTTTTATGCCTAAACTTAATAACATGCCAAATTTCAATTACGAAAGCTACATTGCAGCAACTCAATCATGGGAAAACACAATCTCAAGATATTCTGAAATCGAAAGATTAATCCCTTTATACGATGTTTTTACCCTGTCTCCTGAGCAGATCGAAAAAATCAAAAATGAAGATGAAGATCCTAAAGACTTCCGTTTAGATATCGGCATTCAGGATGATGCAGTGATTATGATCTTAGTACCAAGAGACGCTAAAGGAGAAGTAAAAGTAATTGAAGATTACACTTATGTAACATTAGCAGCTCTAGAACATGACCTTCAATTAAAAGAAATACAGCAATACACTCTGATCAACAGAAGTGTGCTTTCTAAAGATCTCACCCGCACCTCAACAGATTCTGACCTTAATTTTCCTATTTTGAGCCGTCCGGCGGTAGAACAACAGACTGCTGTAAAAGAAATAGAAGAATGGCGTATGAGCGGTATGGATTGGTTTTTAAGAGAATGCAATGAATTTGATGGGAAAAGAATTTTCAGAAGATTTTACATTTCAAAAATAGACCTTTTACAGGATGAGAGCAGCACCACAAATATCACTTGCTCATTTGCACTGAAATTCTCAGACATTTATCAAAGAATGCTGGTGAGCCTTATTTTCATATCTTTTCAACAAAATAATTTATTAACCAATGCCGGTCCAGATTTTAGTATATCAAATGTATTTGATTATGCGAGACCTTGCCCACCGGTTTGTCAACTTTAAAAATTAAAAAATGAAAGGATTCTACATCTTTTCTTTATATGCTTCTTACGGATTGCTTTCACTGGCTTTTGTTACAGGAATTATAAAATACTTCAGACTAAGCAATAAAGAAAAATGGTATTTTTTCTATTGTCTATTTTTATTTCTTATAGAGCTGACAACTAACATTTTAATAGAATTTTTTGGATATAAAGACACTTCTTTTATATATCCAATTTTTATAGCAGGAGAATTTTTTATATTGACATCGTTATTTATAAAAAAGCTTAAATTTTCAGATTATTGGCTGATACCAATACTTTCTCTAAGTGTTGGTTTGCTGATTACGAACCAGTTTTTTGAAGTTGCCAATGATTACTTAAAAGCGGCATCTAATATCATTATCATGTGCCTTGCAGGGTACACCTTGCTACAGGAAATAAAATACAACAGTAAAGTAAATAACTTTATCGTAGTAGATGCATTTATTTTTATGTATTACACCGTTTCTGTTTTTATATTTGTTCTTCAGAATCAGTTGACATCATTATCTGAAAGCACTTATTTTATTATTTTGAGTATCAATAATATGCTGCTGATTGTATTTTATGCATCTTTACTCTACACATTTTTACGTTTGAAAAAAAATCAACTAACCAAAACATAAATTATTAATTTCTAAACATTTACCATTAAAGAAATCACCCTTAATATTAGCTTTTTCATCTATTTAATTATCGTCTTGGTACTTATTATCACGTTTGTTTTGCTGGCTTATAAGTTCTTTATCGACAGAATTATAAAAGAAAAAAGCATCCAGCACAAAGCAGAAATTCAGCATCAGAAAAATCTCACTCTTGAAAGCACAAAAACTCAGGAGGAAGAAAGAAAAAGAATGGCTATTCTGATTCATGATGATATTGGCAACAGGCTTAATATTCTTTCGCTTTGGCTTCAAAATCTAAACGCAGAGAACAAAGAAACTTCTGAAAAAATAATTTCAAATCAAATTTCTGAACTGATAGACTCGGCGAGAAGTATTTCACATTCACTTTACCCTGTCAATCTTGAAAAATTAGGACTCGTTTTGTATGTTGAAGAATTGATTACCAATCTCTCGAATAAGATTAAAATCACTCTGAATGTGGTTCAGGAATATCAGAAAAAAGACATTTTCACAGAAGTGCAGATTTACAGAATCATTCAGGAGTTTACAACCAATGTTATCAAGCATTCTAAAGCCGCCGAAATGAGTATCTATATAAGGGATATCAAAGAAAACAGAGTCGTAATTTTATCTGATACTGGAGAAAGTTTTGATTACGATAATGCAAGCAAAGGAATGGGCTTGAAAAACATAGAATCGAGAATAAAATCGCTCAACGCCCGCTTCAAATGGAAGAATACCATAAGAAAAGGCAGCAGGCTGATCATCATAATTCCACAAAACAACGACCATGAAAATTAAAATAGCCTTAGTAGATGACGAGCAGCTTATTTTGGAAGGTGTAAAACTTTTGCTTTCTATTGAGAAAAGCATCTCTGTGACCATAACATCAAACAACGGCCCGGATTTTTTAGAAAATTTAGCCACTCTTAGCTCTGAAGAGTTTCCTGATATTGCTCTTATTGACATTCAAATGAAGCCAATGGACGGATTTGAACTTGTGGAAAATTTAAGACAAAAATATCCTGTACTCAAAATAATCATTCTCTCTTCTCATTACAAAAGCAGCATCTTGGGCTACATGGTAAAACTGGGTGTTTCTGCATTTTTGCCTAAAAACTCTGATAAAAAAGCGTTTATAGAAGCTATAACAGAAGTGCATACAAAAGGTTTATATTTTACCTCTGAAGATTATAAAATGCTTTTCTCATACATGAATAATCCTCCGAAAACAAAATCATTGTTTGATCTTGAGGATGAACTTAGTGATCGTGAAAAGGAAGTCGTAAAATTGATCTGTGAAGAGATGACCAATCATGAGATTGCAGAAAAACTTTTCCTCAGCCCCAGAACCATTGAAAGCCACAGACAGAGAATTTTAGACAAAATAGGTGCTAAAAACACAGTGGGCATCGTAATCTACGCCGTAATTAATGACATCTATTCTCTTCCGCTAAAGCTTTAATTCCGTATAAATACGGGATTTTTCATTTGGTATTTTCTACTCTATTATTTTAAAATTTTCTGCCGTTCCTTTGAACTGTTTATCAGAAGCTTCAAAGTATAAACACGGTAGTTTCCGAAAAGCCGATAAAAGAGTAGGAAAAAATAAACCAAAAACAAATTATTATGTCTTATCCATTAGTAGAAATTACAAATTCCACCAACTACATTGTAAGCGGAAAAGTTGATTACATGAGTGCCTTTTGCTCTGATGATAATTACAGCGTAACACCCAATACTACCTGGACAGCAAAGAGCAGAGGGGTCTGTTTGCTAACAAAGGTTAGTGCCACTGTTAAAACGCCAAATGGCGAAATCGTTGCAAAATCTTATGAATCATCAGGAACATCTTACAGCAGATTTGCAATCATTCAGACCGGCTCTTCAGCATTTGAAGTTACAAGAATAGTCAACCTAGTTGAAGAAAATATTCCCGAAGATTATCTTGAGCCTACGGCACAGCAAAAGTAAATGATTTGTATAGAATTATGATACTTTATTCTTTAAAGTAAAATTATCATTAATCAGGCCTTCAATATAATTGGAGGTCTTTTTTAATATGGTTTTTATACATCTCCATAAAACATTACGTATAAATACTGAATGGTGCATTTGGTACTTTATACTCAATCACAATCCATGTTTTCATCGTTCCTTTGGGGTATAATTAAAACGAAACATACCAAGTGTGTTTAAAAAAATCACATCAATTATAAACCTAAAAACAAATATTATTATGGAAGAATTTATGGGAATTATCAAGTTATTTGCGGGAAATTTCGCACCAAGAGGCTGGATGCTCTGCGACGGAAGTATCTTAAGAATACAAAATAACAGTGCCTTGTTTTCGATTTTAGGAACTACATACGGTGGAGATGGCATATCAACTTTTGCTTTACCTAATTTGATAGGGCGCGCTCCTATCGGCGCAGGAAGTGCAAGCGGAAAACAATATCAATTGGGAGAAATGGCAGGAACTACTCAAAATACAATTATTGCCCAAAACTTACCAAGCTTCAACAGTCAACTGAAGGTTGCGAATGTAAATTCAAATTCATCTACGCCTTCTGTAACATCTTCAATCGCTATTACAGGCACGCCAAACGGAAGAGAGTTTACTGCTGTTCCAAATTACGTAGATGGTGATCCGGATACCGTGATTAATGCCAACTCGGTTTCATTTGCAGGTCAGAATTTGCCTATTAACAATATGCCTCCTTACTTAGGATTAAACTATATTATTTGTGTAGAAGGTATTTACCCTTCGAGACCGTAATCTAAAATTTGATAACTGAAAAAATATTATTATCATGGAAGAAATTTTAGCAACAATAAAATTATTTGCAGGAAACTTTGCACCGAGAGGCTTTATGTACTGCAATGGACAACTGTTAAGTATTAACAGCAACACTGCTCTTTTTTCGTTACTGGGAACAACATACGGTGGCGACGGACAAACAACTTTTGCATTACCTAACTTAAACGGACGTTATCCTATAGGAGCAGGAAACTCAAATACCGGAAAATCTTATGCACTTGGGGAGATGGCGGGTACTACACAAACTACGATTATGTCTCAAAACCTTCCGAGTTTTGTAAGCCAGTTGAAAGTTGCCAACTCTAATTCTAATTCTTCTACACCATCTGCAAGTTCTTCAATAGCAATTACAGGAATCCCGAACGGGAGGGAATTTACCGCCGTGCCAAATTTTGTAGATGGAGATCCGGATACTGTCATTAATCCAAAATCTGTTTCATTTTCTGGTCAGAATTTGCCTATTGACAATATGCCTCCTTATTTAGGATTAAATTACATCATTTGTGTAGAGGGTATTTATCCTCAAAGACCATAAAATTTAAACATTCTAAAAAAAATTCAACATCATGAAAAGCACTACTTTTTTATTGATCTGTAGTCTGTTCATTTCCACACTATCATTTGCACAGACAAGTGTAGAACAGTTCGAAACCGAGTCTGTGGGAAGTTCTAGCTTCACTGACAATGGGGTAATTTTCAATATCCTATCACATCAGGGAACTTTTGATATATTTAACTTTACAAATGGTGGATGGAATGGCACTGCGAAGGATCTGAGCTTTATAGATAACTCCGGATCAATTGGCCCAGATAGATCATTTAGTATAAAAACAACATCAAATCTTTTTAAAGTAAACAGATTTTGGATATTTTGCGCAAATTTAAATACCAATCCAAACGTTGTGGGAACGCTTACGATTACCGGTAAATTGTCTGGTGTTATAAAATTTAACCAAGTAAAAACTACCGGGTTTACAACGTCTACCTCTACAACAAACGGATATACTTTAATAGATCTCACCAACCTGAATAGTCAAAATTACAGCAATATCATAATTGATGAATTACAGATAACAGCAGGAGAAGGTTTTCAGTATTTGGCTCTTGATGCATTCACTTGGGTAAAAGATACGGGCATCGTTTTATCGACTGACGAATTAAAAAAATCAAAAAGCACTCTGTCTGTTTATCCAAATCCTACTACAGGCCAGTTTTCTGTAGAAACATCTGAAGATTCTAAAGCTCAGCTTTATGATCAATCCGGAAAAATCTTAAAAGACTTTGAGCTTAAAAAAGGAATTAATAAAGAAAACATCGCAGAACTTCCATCAGGAACTTACCTGCTGAAAACATCTTCAGAATCTAAAAAAATCATTAAAAGATAGTCGTAATTTAACCAAAAACTAACCACCATGAGAACTCTTTTTAGACTATAAATGACTTCATTCTTACGATTCTATCTCACAATGATTAAACCTTTGAAATAACTTCAAAGGTTTTTGTTTTATAAAAAAAGCATCTATTTTTTCCCGTAAAGCAGTAACCTCTTAAATGCGTATATTGCAGGAAAGCTCTTGAAATGCTGACCAATTCTTTTTTTGTATTCCGAAATAAAATTCTCTTTGCTCACCTCATCAAATCTCTCGACATAAGGTATCAAGGCAGAACCCGAAATGAACTGATACAATTTTTCAGCATCGTCTGCAATAATAGGATAGACTTTTACCGAAATATTTAAATCTTTTAAACCATGCTCAAACATGATTTGAGTGTAATCGTCAATACTCAAAACAGGTGAAACTCTGTTCCAGCCATCAAGTTGAGTACGAAAAGGTTCTTCAGAAGCAAGTTGAAATAATATTTTATTTAAAACATTTTCAGCCTGAATGGGCATCTGCACAGCGAACTGTCCTTTTTCGCTTAATAATGAAATTAATTTTGGAAATAATATTTCATGATCATCAGACCACTGCAATGCAGCGTTACTGAAAATTAAATCCCATTTTTCATTAGTTTTGATTAAATCTTCAACTGACATTTGCCTGAAATTCAATTTGTCATTTTGAAACTGATTGGCTTCGGCGAGCATTTCTGCTGAAGAGTCAATTCCCAGAAATTCTGCATCTGTGAATTTTTCTGAGAGAATATGAGATTGTTCGCCCGTTCCACAGCCAATATCAATAGCTTTTTTTAGATTTTCAGATGAAATTAAATTCATCAGATCAAAAAAAGGCTGATAACGGATATATTTAAATTGATTGTAAACTTCAGGATTCCAGGGCATAATTTTATTGATTTAAATTGATATTTGGTGGGCGGAGTCCGTAGGAGTCCTATCTGTGTAGTATATGTAATATTATACCAAAAGCATTCCATAGGAATGCTATCTTTTATTCATAAAATTCAAAAAGATATTCATCTTTAAATTCGATTTCAAAAGCAATTAAAAGTGCTAAATATTCTTCTCTGAAACTTTTCGTTTTGTGATGCGCTTCTTGGTTTAAAATATAATTAACTACGTTATCTTTTTGACTTTTAGAATAAGAAAAAGCCCCGTAACCTTCCTGCCAAGAAAATTTTCCAAAGCACAATCTTTTATCGTTTATAAAATTAGTAGATTCAATTTTTATAGTTTTTACTAACTTAGGAATAGTTATTTGAAGGTTTTTATAACTAAAAAAAATATGAATATGATCTGGGTTTACATAGATTGCCAAAACCTTTTGATTTTTATGATTGAAAATTCCGCAGATATATTTTTCAATTTCATCACGAACTGAAGCTGTAATTTTAATATCCCTGCCTTTTGTAGCAAAAACAAGTTGTATGTAAATTTGTGTGTATGTGTTTGGTATCTCTCATTTTTTTAATCCGAAAGAGATAGCGTTCCTACGGAACGCCCTAACTATGTCCAATCTTTTCGGCTACACAGATTGCATTCCTACGGAATGCCCATTCAACATGTTGATTCAAGATTAAGCATCAATATTTTTCAACGCTAAAATATACTTATCAATATACAAATCTTTTTCTTTCGATTTATACTGCTGAATATATCTTGGATGTTCCAAAACCGTCATTTGATCAAACAATGTTGCTGCTTCATTCAATTTAGAAATAAAATCTGCATTTTTCTTTCCTAAAACAAAAACTTCTGAGGTATCCAGACCTAAACTGATATGTTTCTTTAAAGAATTGATCATAAAATCTTTCACGTCATTGAAAAGCTCTCTATCATCATAATAATTGGCATTGACCCAATTACCTTTTGATTTTCTTACGATGGCCAAAGGAAAAGGTGAATTGATGTAAAAGTCTCTGTAAAACTCTTCTGCTCCGCCGTAAGCTGCAATCATGTCATAAATAAAAACGGAAGATATTTCATGCGTATGCGCAGTTTCCATTGTAATTCCGCAAACCGTTTCCAACCGCTTTGTATCGGTGAACGGGACTCCTGTAACTCCTGCTCCATGACGGCTAGGATTAATTCCAATCATAAATTTCCTTTGATCGGAATCATTATAGTATTTCTGATAAAACTTTTGCATCACAACCAGCGTTTCCGGGTTATCCAAATACGGATTCAGAACCTGAAAATCCTCAGGAAGATTTCCTGTAAAATTTAATTTTTTATTAAATTCAACTACCTGATTTGCAAAAGTTTTATGAGACATTTTATTCTACATCTTCATCGTCTCCGTCTTCACTCAATGCCAATTCGACATCGATAAACTGAATGTACAATCCACAAACTTCACCATTGGCATCGTACGCAAAATATACAGGATAACTGCCGTCACCAAACCCGCTGGCAAACATCGGAATCTGATAAGCTGTATTGGGAACTGTCCAATTGATCCAGTCTCCGGCATCTCTTTGATTATTAGGATGATCTTTATAACTTTGCGCAAAAATTTCAGCAAAATAATCATCGTACACATTGTCGACATCTGTTGAAGCAACAAATTGATCTACAAAAGGAAGAACTTCAGCATCCGTAATACATCCTAAACCCGCATCTACACTGAAACCGAAAAAATCGTCTTCGGCTACATCTTCCAAGTCTTCAATTCCAATTAAAGCTTCACGGTACACGACAGGTTTTTCTTTGGTAAATTCAACCTTTACAACAACATATCGGTCGCCCCAGTCTTCAGATTTTACCACAGCAATCGTAACAGGAAAATCTCCTTTCGGAGCCTGAATAAAATATGGTTTTTCATTAGAACTCAGATAAACAAGTGGATCACGCACTACTATTTTCCCGGACGGAAGCGATACATTTCCTATCGCCATCACTTCCATTTTCTGTCCTAAAATCTCATTTGCGATAAAATAAGTTTCTAAGTCTGTTGGGCAAACCAAAACATCTTTTACTTCTTTCCATTTTTGCAGCCAGCTTTCGTTCATAATCATTGATTGCTTAATTGTAATTTTTAAAATTCAGATTTCTATTCTTCCTAAAATTCTTCTTCCGCTTTCAAACCTCTGATGAAAGTTTCAAAATCTTTAGCCAAGAAAGTTTTCTTAAAATCATTTTCCTGATCTACATGTACTATTTCCGGTTCACCATCTTTGCCACAGTTTGAATAATCAAATAAAATCATATCATGACCTGCGGAAGGGCAGTCTGCAAAATACACTCCTATTGCAGGATATCCCCATTCGTCAATCATAAACCGGCTCCCCATTTCTCCGCAAAGAGAATAGATACGTTCTCTTCCGATACCCATAATTCCATTGATAGCAACATGATCATCTGCCCAGGAATTGGCTTCACTAGTAGGGAAAACAGATTTATTTGCCAATCCACCGTTCTGTGTTTTCATCATCTGGATATAAGAGCCGGGAAGTTTATACCCCAATTCTTTCTCAACAGAATCAATCATCTCATCATCAGCAAGGCTACCTATATAGTCTCTTGCAGAGTAGCTGCATTCACTCCAAAAATTCTTAAACTCAAAGTCTTTGAAAAATTCTGTTATCATAATATTTTTTTTATTAAAAAGAGAACTGTAAAAAGTTTCCCCAAATATCCTTATTTTATTTGAAAAATCAATCGAATTTGCTTAAAACATGTGTGAATTATTTTATCTTAAAAAGTTTAATTGTTATTAACATAAAAATAAGTTAAAAAGAAGCGGATGATTTTCAAGTCATTTTTTCTAGTGGTTAATTCGGACAAAAATTTAATTTTTTAAATCTCAGGATTGATCTATAAATTGACTTTACAAAAAAAATGTAGCAGATTATTTTTAAACTGCTACATTACTATATTGTCAGATTCTGAAATTAAATTAATCCAAACTGCCCAAAATGATGCGTAAAATGTTTTCTCTGGAAAAGCTCCATCATTTCTTTATTTAAATGTCCGAATCTTGGATTGTAATGTTCCGCAAAAGGACTTTCTTTGAAATACACCGTAAACTCTTTTAATGTTTCTATTAACTGAGTTTTAGCAGCATCCAGATTTTTATTTTTATTCTGAGGAACTTCACCTTCTTTCCATAAAGGATATTGCGCTCCCGGACGGATCTTTTTATCGGTGTATAGCCAATCCTGAAGCAGTTCTAATTTCTCGGCAGGAATTTCAGGGAAATCTTCAGGATTTAAATTTCCGAAGCCATTTCTCAGAACTTCTTCTAAATGCTCCACCATCAGTTGCGGCGTAAAATCTCCAAAAACAGGTTTGGTGTTTTCAGTTAAACCATTCAATTTTTTCTGAATATTCTGAACTTTAAAATCAATAAATGGAGAATGTTTAGCCACCAAAGTTAAAATCGTCGCTACACAAACTACCTCATCTTTTTGATTGATTACCTCAACCAACCATTTAACAACGCCTGAAGGAATATTTCTTCCTTTCACACCTCGGTTGATTTTTTCTTTTGCCGTTAAATAAACCGTAATCGTATCTCCCGCATAAACAGGTTTGAAGAACGAACAGTTTTCCAATCCATAATTGGCGATAACCGGTCCTTTTTTACCTGAAACGAACAAACCAGCTGCGGCAGAAAGGATGAAATAGCCATGAGCAACTGTTTTATCGAAGATAGTCCCCGACAAACTCGTTGCGTCAGTGTGTGCGTAGAAATGATCCCAGGAAACATTGGAAAAATTAACAATATCTGCATCAGTAACTGTTCTTCCGGCTGTTTCCAGAGAATCTCCAACCTCAACATCTTCAAAATATTTCTGGAAAGGATGTTTGTCTGAATATTTTTTCTCAGCACCTTGCTGATATACTTTTGTAATTGCTGTCAAAATATCCGGCGAACCCTGAATAGCCGTTTTCTGAAGGAAGAAATGAAGACCGTTCAGTCCGCCCATTTCTTCGCCACCACCAGCTCTTCCCGGACCACCGTGCATCAAAGTCGGAAGCGGAGAACCGTGACCTGTACTTTCTTTCGCATTATCTCTGTTTAAAACAAAAATTCTCCCGTGCTGAGAAGCCATTTTCCAAGAAGTTTCAGCTACAAATTTCTCATCGTGAGAAACAATTGAACCTACCAAACTTCCTTTTCCTCTTTTTGCCAACGCAGCAGCTTCATCCGCATCTTTGTAAGGCATCAACGTAGAAACCGGACCGAAAGCTTCAACATCATGAGAGATATTTTTGGTGAACGGAGAGTCATTTAAGAATAATTTCGGAGACATAAATGCACCGTTTTCGTAATCTGCATCTACAAGCTCGTGTTTTCCGTCGTAAATCAGTTCGTTTTCAGTTTTTAAGATATTTATTTTTCTTACAACTTCGTCGTATTGTTGTTTTCCAACCAAAGAACCCATTCTTGTATCTCTGCTTAAAGGGTTTCCGATTTTAGTTTGATCCAAAGCTTTAGACAAAGCATTCTGAACATCACCAATTAAATTTTCAGGAACCAAAATTCTTCTGATTGCCGTACATTTCTGTCCGGCTTTCGTTGTCATTTCGGTACGAACTTCTTTGATGAACAAATCAAATTCCGGAGTTCCGGGTTTTGCATCCAAACCAAGAATTGAACAGTTCAAAGAATCTGCTTCCATGTTGAAACGAACAGAATTTCCTGAAACAGAAGGCAAAGCTTTTAATTTTCTACCTGTTGCTGCAGAACCGGTGAACAATACAGAATCTCCATCCTGAACGTAATCCAAAATATTTCCAGGCTCACCGCAAACCAATTGCAGTGCACCTTCCGGAAGAACGCCACTTTCAATCATATCCTGAAAAACGGCATTCGTTAAATAAGAACCATAAGGCGAAGGCTTTACAATACTTGGAACACCCGCCAACAATGAAGTCGACAGTTTTTCCAACATTCCCCAAACAGGAAAATTGTAGGCATTAATTTGTACAGAAACTCCTTCACTTGGCGTTAAAATATGAGTTCCCAGGAAAGTTCCGTTCGCAGAAATTTTCTGAGTTTCCCCATCCACCCAAAACGGAGTGTTCGGAAGCATTCTCTTTGCTAACCCTGAATACGTGAAAAAAGTACCAAAACCTCCTTCAATATCTACCCAAGAATCTGCATGAGTAGCTCCTGTTTTATAGGATAATTCGTAATATTTTTTCTTTCTTTCTAAAAGGTAAAGCGCCACTTTTTTCAACATTTCGCCACGATCGTAGAACGTCATGGAAGAAAGGTTTTTGTAACCTACCGTTCTTCCGAAATCGAGAGCCTGCTCAAAATTCAGTCCTTCAGTATCAGAAATCGCAACCTGCTCTCCTGTAACGGCATTGTATAAAGGAATTCCGTTTCCGGTACCTTCTACCCATTCGCCGTGAATATAGTTTTTTAATTTTTGCATAATATTTTAATTTAACAATGTATCAGTTTACAAACGCCAACACATTTTTAGATTTATTTTAGATTATAATTTTTTCGATTTATTTATAAAATCCAAAGTTTCATCGAATCTTTTACTCCAGGGAAAAAAATACTGTATAATCATTGGAATATGCTTTTTATTGATGAAAACAGGTTTTACGTTCGGTTGATAAAGATGAAGAGCTTCCAAAAAATTTTCATTGGCCACTTTAATCGATGGATAGGTTTTTTCACCAACATAAATTAAAAAAGGTGGTGTTTTCCCGTTGATAAAATAGATCGGAGACGCCTCTTTCCACTTTTGTGGATCTTGACTCCACGTCACATCATAATTGCTTTCTGAAGTCGGAGGATTTTTTTCTAAGTAGTTCTTCATATCAATTCCTGCAGCATCAATTAAAATAATCCCCGAGACTGTATTTTCAGGAATCTGATATTTTGGATTCATCACTGCAGAAGCTGTCAACTGACCGCCCGCTGAGTGTCCCGAAACAAATATTTTTCGAGAGTCTCCGTTATATTTCTGAGCGTTTTCTCTGGTAAATTGTATTGCCGCAGCTACTTCTTTTGTCATCTGATCTACATCAGCATCCGGGCTTAAAGTATAATCCGGAATAACCGCAATGATGTTTTTGCGGGCAAAGTTTTTACCCAACAGATTGTATGTGTTTTTATTTCCTGTATTCCAGTTTCCACCGTGTACAAAGATTAGAACGGGATAGTTTTTATCAGTCTTTTTTGGGGTAAAAATATTCAATTTAACTTCGTTTCCTATATGGTTTTTTGTGAAGCAAATATCTTTGTAAGCAGATGTAGATTTACAGCTGATCAAAAGCAAACCCATTAAAAAAATTATGCAGAAACTAAATTTCATATTACAAATATTATTTTGAGTTTATCTCTTATTTCGGTTCCTGATATGGAAACATTTTCACCAAACCTTCATATAAGCTTCGGTGGAGAATCGTTGCGTGGTTGTCTAAATCCATCATTTTATATTCTACCGTCCAGTTTTTCTTATTTGATTTTTTAAGAATTTCATAGAAGTCTTCTGCATCTTTTACCATGACTTTATGCTCGCCTCTTCCCACAGAAATGTAAACAAATTTCTTCTTATCAGATGATTTAGATAATAACTGATTGGCATTTTTCAACAGACTTTCATCGTCCCACCATAAACTCGGACTGATGATAAAATAATTATTGAACATTTCAGGTTTCTTCAACAAAATTTCTGTTGCTAAAAGTCCACCAAGAGATTGACCAAAAATATAGGTATCGGTAGTTTTAAACTGACTTTCGATATAAGGTTTTAATTCTTTTTCAAGAAAACTGATAAACTTATCAGAATGTCCTGTCGTTGGATAATCTTTCTGTAAATCTTTTAAATCCGTGTGAAAGGTGAAATCTCTTTTTCTGTCAACATTGGCAATTCCGACAACGATCGTTTCCGGCATTGCGTACATCTGATTAAAGAACTGCACCAACCCTGTCACATGAATAAAATCTTCGTTCATGCTTCCATCCAAAAGATAAATGATCGGATAGGATTTTGTTTTATCGAAATTCTGCGGAAGATAAATATTCAGAGTTCTTTCTTCTTTTAAGATTTCAGATTTTATTGTTCTGATTTCCCCGATCGTCAATGGTTTTACAGGTCCATTCTGGGCAAAAACCATGAAGTGAAATGCAAATAAAAAGGTGGCGAATATGAGGAGTTTTTTAATCATTTCTTCTTTTTAAAGTTAGAAAATCTTTCCAAGGTCTGTTTCCGTTTCCCACAACAAAATTGATGAGGAAGAAAGTAAAATACATGACCACATAAATCATCCAGTCATCCCGTTTTAGATTAAAAAGAAGACCGATTAAATAATAAATTATTAAACCTATAAATCCTAAGATTAAAGATTTTCCGAAATTTTTTAACGTGAAAATATCTTTCATTTCTAAAAATTTAATATCATTTAAAAATTACCCTTTTGAATATTTCCAAATCAGCACATTTTCAAATTGACTCATTTTTTATTTGACATCATCCCAAATACTGTAATCAACAACTTTCGTAGGAATCTGCTGAACATATTCCGTAAACGGTTCACACAATTGAATGGCATCTTTTCCTTCCTTAGCCAATTCCTGATACAATCTCGTTCCTTCTGTCTTCCATTTTATCATTTCATCAGAAACATCACGGATGATTTTTGCCGGACTTCCGACAATCAGTTTTCTTGCATCACATTTGAAATTTGCAGGAACAAAAGCCAGTGCTCCGATGATGCATTCATCACCAATTACGGCTTTGTCCATTACGACAGCATTCATTCCAACCAGACAGTTTCTTCCGATATGTCCGGAATGAATAATCGCACCATGACCGATATGAGCAGACTCTTCTAAAATGGTTTCGATGCCCGGGAAAACGTGGAGCGTACAGTTTTCCTGCACATTTGCTCCGTCTTTGATGATAATTTTACCCCAGTCACCACGAATAACCGCATTGGGACCGATATAAACCTCTTCGCCGATTTCTACGTTACCAATAATCACTGCTTGCGGATGAACGTAAGCAGAAGGTTTGATGATGGGACGAATGCCGTGATATGAGTAAATGTTCATGAATTTTTTGTTAAAAAATAAATTTACCAGTGTATCAATCTAACAGTTTACCAATTAAAATGCTTCGACAAGCCCATCATAAATTGTTATATTGATACACTTTTATATTGTTACATTATTGAAAAGTTATACTTTTTCAATCACCATTGCATAACCTTGTCCGACACCGATACAAAGGGTACACAATGCGTATTTTTTATCTTGTTTCTGAAGTTCTAAAGCAGCAGAACCGATGATTCTCGCCCCGGAAACACCAAGCGGGTGACCGATGGCAATGGCTCCTCCGTTGGGATTTACTCTTGAATCATTATCCTGCAAACCTAAACTTCTTGTTACAGCTAAAGACTGCGCGGCAAAAGCTTCGTTCAGTTCAATAACATCCATATCGTCTAATGAAAGATTTAATCTTTTCAATAGTTTCTGAGTTGCTTCAACCGGTCCGATTCCCATAATTCTCGGTTCAACACCGGCAACAGAAGATCCTAAAATCTTTGCTTTTGGTTTTAATCCGTATTTTTTTACCGCTTCTTCACTTGCCAGAATTAAAGCAGCGGCTCCGTCATTCATGCCTGAAGCATTTCCTGCTGTTACCGTTCCCCCTTCTTTTCTGAAAGAAGGACGAAGTTTCCCTAATCCTTCCATTGAAGAAGCTGGCTTGATGAATTCGTCTTTATCAAAAACTTTCGGTTCTCCTTTTTTCTGTGGAATTTCAACTTTTATAATTTCCTCTGCCAGTCTTCCGCTTTCCTGAGCCTGTGCTGCTTTCTGCTGAGACCAAAGAGCAAATTTATCCTGATCTTCACGGCTGATGTTGTGCATTTCCGCTAAATTTTCAGCAGTGTCTCCCATCGCATCTACACCGTACATTTCCTTCATTTTGGGATTGACAAATCTCCATCCGAAAGTGGTATCAAACATCTGGCTGTCTCTTCCGAAAGCCGTACTTGGTTTTGACATTACATACGGCGAACGTGTCATGTGCTCAACTCCACCTGCGATGTAAATTTCGCCTTCCCCTGCTGCAATCGAACGGAAAGCATTGGCCACCGCCGACATTCCTGAAGCGCACAATCTATTTACGGTTTCACCTCCGATTTTGTAAGGAAGTCCAGCCAATAAAAGTCCCATTCTTGCTACGTTTCTGTTATCTTCACCTGCTTGGTTTGCGCATCCGAAAATAACGTCCTCAATTTCCTCAACAGGAACTTCAGGGTTTCTTGCAACAATTTCTTTTAGAACGATTGCCGCCAAATCATCGGCTCTCACTTCTGATAATCCTCCGCTTAGTTTTGAAATGGGAGTTCTGATGTAATCTATGATGTATACGTTGTTCATTTTTTTATTAGATTTTAGATACTAGATTTCAGATTACAGACAAACAGAAATCTGCTATCTGATGTCTCATATCTTTTTTATAATTCAGTTACTTTTTTCCCTATTTTATAAACTGTTCCTACAAATTTCGCAACAAGCTCTTCATTCTGATTGGTAATTTTAATGTCATAAATCGCTGTTTTTCTGGTATCATTTACTAAGATGCTTTCTGCTCTGAAAACATCACCTTCTTTTCCGGCTTTGGTAAAATTGATAATACAGTTTAAGGCAACAGCCGCCTCGCCGGTATTGTTGGATGAGAATGCCAGCGCAGAATCTGCAAAAGCAAACGTAACGCCTCCGTGAACCGTCTTCAACCCATTAATCATCTCTTTTTTGATGGGCATTTCCAGCAAACAATAATTTTCTTTAACTTCGATCATCCTGATATTCATCCACTGGGAAAAATAATCCTGATCGAACATATATTCTGCAACTTGTCTTGGATTCATTTTCATTAATTTAATTATGTAATAGTATAAAAATTTACCAATGAGATGCTTCGACTCCGCTCAGCATGACAGCAAAATTGCTACACTGTTACATTGGTATACTGTTACATTTTACGTAATAACGGGCTTCGTCTGTATCTCTCTTCTTGATATTCTTCATAAAGATTCTGCAGGGTTTCGGAGATTTTTGAATAACCGATCTCTTTTCCCCAAGCCAATAATCCTTTTGGATAATTTACTCCTTTTTGCATTGCCAATTCAATATCTTCATCGTTTGCAACACCTAATCTTTTTGCTTCAACTGCTTCATTGATGAGCATTGAAATAATTCTTAAAAATATTTGCTGATAAAGAGCATCATCTTTTACAGGTTCTGTTTTTAAAGCGCCTTCAGCATAATCGTAGAAGCCTTTTCCGGTTTTTCTGCCGTGAAGTTTAGCTTCCGACATTCTCTGCTGCAGTAAAGATGGTTTGTATTTCGGGTCGTAGAAATATTCGTTGTAAACCGTTTTTGTTACGGAAAAATTCACATCAACACCAATTAAATCCATCAATTCAAAAGGTCCCATTTTGAAGTTTCCTAATGTTTTCATAGCATCATCAACTTGTTCTACAGTTGCAATATTTTCTTCAACAATTCTCAATCCTTCACCGTAGTAAGGACGGGCAATTCTGTTCACAATAAATCCAGGAATATCTTTAGCAATCACAGGAACTTTACCCCAATCTTTCATAAGATTGTAGATTTTTCCCGCTAAAGATTTTTCTGTTAATAAAGATGGAATAACCTCAACTAAAGGCATCAAAGGAGCCGGATTGAAAAAGTGAATTCCGATGAAACGTTCCGGTTTCTGTAATTCCGCACCGAGAGAGGTGATGGAAATAGATGATGTATTGGAAGCAATCACACAGCTTTCAGAAACGTGTTTCTCTACTTCTGTGAAAACTTTGGTCTTGATTTCTTTATTTTCAATGATGGCTTCGATGATTAATTCGCAATCTTTGAAGTCCTTCAGTTCTGTAGCAATGGAAATATTAGATAAAATTTCAACCATTTTTTCTGAAGAAATTTTCTGCTTATCAACCAATCTGGTCAATGTTTTTTCCAAACCTACGGTTGCCGTTTCTACTTGTCTTGCATTGGCGTCATAGACCCAAACTTTGCATCCGTTCGTTGCGGCTACTTGTGCGATGCCGATTCCCATAGTTCCGGCACCGATAATTCCTACGTTTTTCATTATTTATAGATGTTAGAAGCCAGAAGTTAGAAGCTAGATTTTTTATTTACTAATTTCTAACCTCTAATTTCTAAATTCTATAATTTTTATTTCCCTTTATATTCAGGTTTTCTTTTTTGCAAAAAGGCTTTTACACCTTCTTTGAAATCTTCTGTTTCTGCAGCTTCCTGCTGTAAATCTCCTTCTAATTCTAATTGCTCTTTCAATGTGTTGTTGTATGAACTAGCGAAAGCTTTTTTGGTTAATTTTAAACCAACTGTCGGCATATTGGAAACTTTTTCTAAAATTTCCATTGATTTTGAATTAAATTCTTCTTCAGTGAAAACTTCCGCAACCAATCCATACGATTTTGATTCTTCAGCAGATAATTTTTTACCGGTAAATGCTAAATAATTCGCTAATTGTCTTCCTAATAATTTAGGTAAGAAATAAGTTCCGCCTGTATCAGGAATCAATCCTATATTGGAGAATGCCTGAGCAAAATAAGCTTTGTCATTCGCTAAAACAAAGTCGCAAATCAACGCCAACATTGCACCAGCTCCAACTGCAGGACCGTTTACCAAAGCAACCACAGGTTTTTTGCAACGGGTAATTTCAAGCACCAAAGGATTGTAATAATCGGTTACAATTCTTCTGATAATGTCATCGTCATGATGGTCGTTACCTTGAACGAAAGCGTCATCTAAGTTCTGACCAGAACAGAAAGCTTTTCCTCTTCCTGAAATCGCCACACATCTTACCGTAGGATCATCGCTGCATTCTTTAATGAAATCTTTCAAATCCCCTAAAGACGGCTTTGTAAGCGCATTCATCGTATTTGGTTGATTCAGGTAAGCGATTTTTAGTTTACCGTCAAAATGTGATTCAATATCAAGTTGTGTGTACATAGTTTTAATTTTTATGATTAATGTAAATTTACGTATAAAAATCTAGCAATATAGCAGTTTACCAGTTTAACAATATTTACTGCATCCTAAATTGTTATATTATTACATTGCTAAATTGTTACATTAATCTTAGTGGCATTTAAAATAATCAAAGGGCTCTAAACAGTCTAAACATTGGTAAGAAGCCTTACACAAAGTAGATCCGAATCTACTGATCTGTTTTGAATGCATAGACCCACAGCGCGGACATTTTTTAGGTTTCCCGATGTGATGTTCGTCTGCTCCTTTTTCGGGAGGTGAAATTCCGTAGACACGGAGTTTTTCTCTCGCTTCATCTGTTATCCAATCTGTTGTCCAAATCGGAAACATTTTGATGACTACTTTCGCATCCCAACCGTTCTCTTTCATGATTTTCATGATGTCTTCCTCAATGGTAAACATGGCGGGACAGGCAGAATAAGTCGGCGTAATCGTTACTTCACAAGAATTCTCGCTAGTAATTTTTGCTTCTCTTACAATACCTAATTCCACGATATTGATTACCGGAATTTCCGGATCGGGGACTAATTCTAATATTTCTAAAGGATTTTTCAATTTCAAATCTAACATATTTAACAGTGTATCAATGTACCAATCATTGCTAGACTGTTACATTGATATATTGGTACATTTTTTATTACCACGTACAACCCGGATAAGCTCTCTGCATATACTGCAGTTCACAAAGCATGAATCCGAAATATTCTGTGTGATAACCTGTTCTTGATTTTGGCTGCATGAATGGATTTGTAGGATATTCCAAACCGAAATCCGCAAAATCTTTTGTTGTAATTGATACAAAATCTTCATACAAAGCATCTGTATTCGGAGCGATATTTAAAGCTATCAGATCATCCTCGCCTTCTGTTTTTGCAAATAAACCTTGGGTGTATTCCCAGATATTTTCACTTGCTCTTTCCAGACGCATTTTGCTTTCTTCTGTTCCCTGTCCGAAAATTTTCATCCATGAAGCAGCGTGAGTGTAATGGTATCTCACTTCTTTCAAAGATTTCTGAGCGATGGCAGAAAGCTCTTCATTTTCAGAACTTGACAATGCTTCGTACATCAATTTCTGATACACAGAAAAAATATACACTTTAAGGATCGTCTGTGCGTAATCTTCATTCGGAAGTTCGGTTAGATGGGCATTAAGATATTCATGTTCGTATCTTAGAAATGCCAAATCATCTTCACTTTTACCGTTATCGGCAACTCTTGAGGCGTAGACATAGAAGTTATTTGCCTGTCCAAGTTCGTCCAAAGCGATGTTTGTCAATGCAATATCTTCCTCCAAATAAGGACCTTCACCGCACCAAGCAGACAAACGCTGTCCCATGATGAAACTGTCGTCTGCTAGTTTTAATAAATAATTATATAATGGATTCATTTTAATAGAATTTAGAAATTAGAGGTTAGAAATTAGACTAAATTCTAGAATCTAACTTCTAACTTCTTGATTACATATTTTTTACATCGTTTGGAATATCGTAGAATGTCGGGTGACGGTACAATTTATCATCAGCCGGATCAAAGAATGCTTCTTTGTCAATTCCTTCTGAAGTCACAATATATTTACTTGGAACCACCCAAACGGAAGTTCCTTCTTTTCTTCTTGTATAAACGTCTCTTGCGTTCTGCAAAGCCATTTCTGCTGTTGGCGCCTGTACTATTCCAACGTGTTTGTGAGATAATCCCGGTTTAGTCTGAATAAACACTTCCCACATATCTAAATTTGCCATAAATAAAAATTAAATTTAACAATGTATCAATGTACCAGTTTACCAATGAAATGCCTCGACAAGCTCAGCATGACAGTGATTGTTACATTTTTACATTGGTATATTGTTATATTGAAATTTTTTCTTGTTTCTCTGCAAAAGCAATCGCCGCCTCTTTTACCCAAAGGTTTTCCTGTTGCGCTTTTACTTTTGTCTGTAATCTTTTCTTGTTACAAGGTCCGTTTCCTTTTAAGATTTCCATGAATTCATCCCAAGGAAGTTCTCCGAAATCATAATGCTGTCTTTCTTCATTCCATTTTAAATCTTTATCCGGAATAGTTAATCCTAAAAATTCAGCCTGAGCAACGGTAACATCAACAAATCTCTGACGAAGGCTGTCGTTACTTTCCCTCTTAACCCTGTAGTTCATTGAGATTTTAGAGTTTGGCGAACTGTCGTCATTCGGGCCGAACATCATCAGAGCCGGCCACCAGAACTGATCTAAAGATCGTTGGGCCATTTCTTTCTGCTGTTTCGTTCCACGGCATAGTGCCATCAGAATTTCATATCCTTGTCTTTGGTGAAAAGATTCTTCTTTACAGATTTTCACCATCGCTCTGGAATAGGGACCGTATGAATTCCCCATCAACATGACCTGGTTCATAATCGCTGCACCGTCAACCAGCCAGCCGATCGCTCCGATATCTGCCCAGCTTAATGTAGGATAATTGAAAATACTTGAATATTTCGCTTTTCCTGAAAGCATATCATCATAAGTGGCATCTCTATCCGCTCTGATCGTTCCGTTTCCTAATGTTTCTGTTGCAGAATAAAGATATAAACCATGGCCTGCTTCATCCTGAACTTTAGCCAGAAGCGCCATTTTTCTTCTCAATGAAGGTGCCCTGGAAATCCAGTTGGCTTCCGGCAACATTCCGACAATCTCAGAATGTGCGTGCTGTGAAATCTGACGAACCAATAATTTTCTGTAATCATCGGGCATTACATCTTTTGGTTCTACTTTATTTTCGTCGTGTACGTATTGTACGAATTTTTCTAAGTCCATAATCTTTCAATTTAGCAATGTATCAGTTTAACAATGTACCAATGATTTTTACACTGGTAAATTATTATATTGTTACATTAATTACACATCATAATTAAGCATCACCACATTGGTTGTCGGGTGACATTGACACGTCAGAACGTAACCTCTGGCTACTTCATCTTCGGTAAGCGCGTAGTTTTTCTCCATGAAAACTTCTCCTTCCAACACCTGCGCCTTACACGTACAACAAACTCCTCCTTTGCAGGCAAAAGGCACAGGAAGATTGTCTTTCAATGCTTTATCTAAGATACTCTCTTTTTTAGAATTAAGATGAAACGAATATTCATCATCATCAATGATTACCGTTACCATACTTTCTAAATTGGCAATTGCCTTGAATTCATCACTCATTTCCTCCGAATTTTCTTCATCAGGAGCAGTGAAATATTCAAATAAAACCTGAATTGCAGGTACTTTTTTCTCTTTCTTTAAATAATCAGCGATGCCTTTTATCATCTCTGAAGGCCCACAAATGAAGAATGTAGATTCTTTAACATCAATGTCTGCATATCTTTCAAATAATAAATCTAATTTTTCAGGAGAAATTCTTCCTTCAAAAATCGGGTCTTCATGCTGCTCACGGCTTACTAAATAAACAACTTTCAGTCTTCCGTTAAAAGTTTCGACCAATTTATCAATTTCAGCCTTTTTCATCACGTGATTCATGCTTCTGTTGCTATAGAAAAGATAAGCGTTTGAATTCGGCTCCTGATAAAGACTTTCTTTAATATTTGACAACACCGGAGAAATTCCGCTTCCTGCCGCCAAACCAACGTAAGTTTTTACATTTGTCGGGTGATAAGATGTGTTGAAACCGCCCATCGGAGGCATCACTTCCAGGACTTCATCCATGTGAAGATGTTCGTTGAAATAACCAGAAACTTTTCCATTTTCTAACAACTTAACCAATACTTCCAGCGTGTTGCTTTTTTCACTCGGAGCATTGCAGATAGAATAAGAACGTCTCTCTTCGTTTCCGTCGATCATCATTCGGAAATTAAGATACTGCCCCTGCTTGAATCTGAATTTATCTTTCAGCTCCTCAGGAATTTCAACGGCTACATTCACTGCATCGTTGGTATCTTTCTGAACTTTTACCGTTTTTAATTTATAAAATGAATTCATTTTGTTTTTAGTATTCTATTAATTTTTCCACCTTCGCACTTAGGCAAACTGTCCTGAGCATGAATTTTCACTTTCGTGGTGATCCCCACTCGTTTTTTTATTTCGTTTTCTATATTTTTTCCAAAGTTTCCGACAAAAATAGCATAATCATCAGTATTAATTTCAATTTGTTGCGCTTTCAGAAATTCATCATCAATTTCCAAATCTATATCAAGGGCAACACACATTTGTTCTTTCTCAATCGGTGTTAAATAATAATTCGGAACTACTCCTTCTACATGAGAAAACGCTTCTTCAATCTGACTTGGATACACATTTACCCCTCTTACAATCAGCATATCATCGGCTCTTCCAAGAATCGGTTTCATTTTGACCATTGTTCTTTTTGAGTTTTCTTCATAATAAAGACTTGTGATATCGTTCGTCCAATAACGTAAAAGCGGCATTGCTTTTTTCGTTAAAGTCGTAATCACTAAAACGCCTTCTTCCCCAAAAGGAACTGACTGTTTGGTAATTGGATCTAAAATTTCAGGATAGAAATGGTCTTCCCAAATGTAAGAACCTCCTTTTTCCTCAAAATCTTCCATCGAAACTCCGGGTCCGATAATTTCACTCAAACCATAAATATTGGTTGCATGAACCCCCAATTTTTCTTCAATATGATGTCTGATCAATTCCGTCCACGGTTCTGAGCCTAAAACGGCGTACTTTAAACTGATTTCGTCTGCCGAGATTCCTCTTTTCGCAAATTCATCAGCGATTGTTATAGCATAAGACGGTGAACAGCAGATCACTTCAGGTTTAAAATCTACAATTAAATCAACCTGTCTTGTCGTCATTCCTCCAGAAATCGGAAGAACGCTCATTCCTAATTTTTCTGCTCCGTAATGAAGACCGAGTCCGCCTGTGAAAATTCCGTATCCGTAAGCGTTGTGTAACTGCATTCCGGGTTTTGCTCCGGCCGCATTCAACGATCTTGCTACCACTTCACTGAATAAATCAACGTCTTCTTTTGTATATCCTACCACCGTTGGTTTCCCCGTTGTTCCGCTTGAACAGTGAATTCTTTGTAATTCATTTTTCGGAACGGTAAATAATCCAAACGGATAATTATCTCTTAAATCTTGTTTGTAGGTGATCGGCAGTTTCGTAATATCTTCAATTGTCCTTATTTCTCCAGTTAATATTCCTAATTCATCAAATCTTCCTTTATAAAAATCTGATTTCTCCTCAAGATATACAACCAAATTCTTCAATCTCTCGGACTGAAGTGTTCTTAATTGGTCAAGTTTTAAATATTCAACATCAAACCTCATTACTAACTAACATTTGTTAGGTGTAAATTTAGAAAAGATTTTCTACCTGACCAAATTTTTATGATTTTTGTCATATTTTGAATGATTCTAAATTGTTTTGAAGTGAGATTGAGGTTTTGACCGAGTCAAAATTTAGTGTTTCGTTGTCATTCTGAATTGAATATAGTAAGGTGAAGAATCTCCAATATATTCACATTCTTCTACGTCAGAATGATAATGATTATGTTTTTAAAAAGTATCAACAAAGTTTGTCATTCAGAGCGGAACGCAGTGTAGCGCGGAATCTCAGCATGTATAATAATTCATGTCGAGATTCATACGGAAAGGCAAACTAGCTGCTTACCTTTGCATTAAATAATTTATAGAATTGTAGAGATTCTTCCTTCGTCAGAATGACAAAAGAAGTTTATTATTCGTGATTTCCTAAAAGCCCAAAAAGTATTTTATCTCTGATTTCCTCTTTGATATCAACAGAAGATTCTGTATTTCTTTTGAACCAAAAATAAGAGTTGTTTAAAGTATGAAGAATAAATCTTGTGGTAAAAGTTGGCGATTTGAGTTCCCAATTTTCAGCTTTGTAGATTTCAAGTAAAAATTGTTCGACCTCCAGCTGATAGTTTTTTCTCATTTCGACAAATTCTGGAAGCCGTCCGTCTAAATGTTTCCATTCGTTTGAATAAATGTGAGTCACATCACGGTTTTCGAGTACGACAGACAAATGCTTGTCGATAAATAAGTTTAATTTTTCTTTTGGAGGAAGGTTTGTGTTTTTGATTTCCTGAAGCTGGGCAAAGAATTCATGAGCAATTCCGAAGCAAATCCATTCAAGAATTTCTTCCTTTGAACGGATGTGCGCATATAAAGAAGCGGCTTTTATGTTAAGTTTCGTCGCCAAATCTCTTACCGAGCTGCCCATATACCCTTTCTCTTTGAAAAGTTCTACCGCAACGTCTAATATTTTCTTTTGTTTTTCTTTGAGCTCCATGATGTGAGTGCAAAAGTAATTATTCTGATTTAAATCTTACCTCAACAAATTCAAAATAATGAAGAGGTCAAAATGTACCTCTTAAATTTAAAATAAAACCCATTTATCGGAAATTTTGACAACAAAACAAAATTCAAAAATACAATATTCGGAAAATTTGTCTTGAAATTTTATAAATTCAACAATAGAATACTTTTTGCGATAAGCTAACCGAATTAAATGATTAAATAAGATTGAGAACATCAGAAATTAGATGATCAGCTTTTAAAATTAGCACTTATAGACTCTTATGGTCTAAAATCTGATGTTTAAAATCTTAAATTGACAACTAAAAATTACAGAATCAAAATATACACAATATGAACTTAAACCAATATACCGTAAAGTCGCAGGAAGCCATCCAGGCCGCTCAGCAAGTGGCAATGGAATTTGGCAATCAGCAAATAGAACCTCAACATTTACTGGAAGGAATCTTTCAGGTAGATGAAAATATATCGCCTTTCTTATTAAAAAAATCTGAAGCAGATGCCTCTTTAGTAAGAGAACGCAACAGAGAAAATTTAGAAAGACTTCCGAAAGTACAAGGAGGAAATATTTATCTTTCACAATCAGCGAACAAAGTTTTGTTGGATGCTCCCAACATCGCCAAAAAAATGGGCGATGAATTTGTGACTATCGAACATTTATGGTTATCACTTTTAGAAACCAATTCAGAAGTTTCTAAAATGCTGAAAGATATGGGTGTGACCAAAAGTCTTCTGGAAGGCGGAATCAAAGAATTAAGAAAAGGTTCGAAAGCCACTTCTGCAAGTTCAGAAGAGACGTATCAATCCTTAAATAAATATGCTAAAAACTTCAACGAACTCGCTGCAGAAGGAAAATTGGATCCGGTAATCGGCCGTGACGAAGAAATCAGAAGAGTTTTGCAGATTCTTTCGAGAAGAACCAAAAACAATCCAATCTTAATCGGTGAACCTGGTGTTGGTAAAACAGCCATTGCAGAAGGAATTGCGCACAGAATTATCAGCGGAGATATTCCCGAAAATCTACAGGATAAAACGTTGTATTCTTTGGATATGGGTGCTTTGATTGCAGGAGCAAAATACAAAGGTGAATTTGAAGAGCGTTTGAAATCTGTCGTAAATGAAGTCATAAAATCAGATGGACAAATTATTCTTTTCATCGACGAAATCCACACATTAGTTGGAGCTGGAGGTGGAGAAGGCGCGATGGATGCTGCAAATATTTTAAAGCCAGCTTTGGCAAGAGGAGAATTGAGAGCGATAGGTGCGACTACTTTAAATGAATATCAAAAATATTTTGAAAAAGATAAAGCTTTAGAAAGACGTTTCCAGAAAGTGATGGTGGAAGAACCTGATACTGAATCTGCAATCTCCATTCTTCGTGGAATTAAAGATAAATATGAAGCGCACCACAAAGTAAGAATCAAAGACGAGGCGATTATTGCAGCTGTAGAAATGTCTCAACGATATATTTCAGACCGATTTTTACCGGATAAAGCAATTGACCTTATCGACGAAGCTTCGGCTAAGTTGAGAATGGAAATCAATTCAAAACCTGAAGAATTGGATGTTTTAGACAGAAAATTAATGCAGATGGAAATTGAATTGGCTGCGATTTCAAGAGAAGGAAGCCAGACGAAAATCGATCATTTAAAAGAAGATATTTCGAAAATTTCTGAAGAAAGAAACGAAATTAATGCTAAATGGTTGAAAGAGAAACAGAAGTCGGAGGATTTAACTTCGATTAAAAAAGATATTGAATCTCTAAAGCTCGAGGCCGAAAGAGCGTCAAGAGCAGGAGATTACGCCAAAGTTGCTGAAATTCAGTACGGAAAAATTAAGGAAAAAGAAGATGCTTTGCAGAAACTTGAACTGGAGATGCAAAACCATCAGAATGAATTGATTAAGGAAGAAGTAACTGCAGATAATATTTCTGAAGTGATCGGAAAATGGACAGGAATTCCTGTTACAAAATTGCTTCAATCTGAAAGAGAAAAATTACTCCATCTTGAAACCGAACTTCATCACAGAGTGGTTGGTCAGGAAGAAGCAATTCAAGCGGTTGCAGATGCGATTAGGAGAAACAGAGCAGGATTTAGCGACGAGAAAAAGCCGATTGGAAGCTTCCTTTTCTTAGGAACAACCGGTGTTGGTAAAACGGAGTTGGCAAAGGCTTTAGCAGAGTTTTTATTCGACGATGAAAACAATATAACGAGAATTGATATGAGTGAATATCAGGAGCGTCATTCGGTGTCTAGATTAGTTGGTGCGCCTCCGGGATATGTGGGTTATGATGAAGGTGGTCAATTGACGGAAGCGGTAAGAAGAAGACCTTATTCAGTCGTGCTTTTAGATGAAATTGAAAAAGCACATCCTGATGTTTTCAATACGTTGTTACAGGTTTTGGATGACGGAAGATTGACGGATAATAAGGGAAGAGTCGTGAATTTCAAAAACTCGATTATTATTATGACTTCGAATTTAGGTTCACACTTAATTCAGGAGAATTTTGAGAATATTACAGAAGAAAATCAGGATGAAATTGTGGACAAAACCAAAATTGAAGTTTTTGATTTACTGAAACAAACGCTTCGTCCGGAATTTCTGAACAGAATCGATGAAACGGTATTGTTCCAGCCTTTAAGAAAAAAAGAAATCGGCAAAATCGTTCAGTATCAGTTGAGAGGTTTCAATGATTTGTTGCTGAAGAGAAACATCATTATGACCGCAACACAGGATGCTTTGAATTACTTAACGAATAAAGGTTACGATCCTGTTTTCGGAGCAAGACCTTTGAAAAGAGTGATTCAGCAGGAAGTTTTGAATAAATTATCAAAAGAAATCCTCGCAGGAACCGTGAACGACGGCGACAGAATCACGTTGGATTACTTCGAGGAAACAGGTTTGGTTTTCAGGCCGACAGATATATAAAGTAGTTTTTTTCATATATATTATTTTTGTAATACGTGCTGTAGACTATTTCTGCAGCACTTATTTTTTAATATCACAACACCAAAAAGCAAAAAAACAACAATTCACATTCATACAAACGTAATGAAATATAATTAATAAAAATAAGTTAAAACCATCAATATAATAACAAAACAATAAAAAATAAAACAATATTAAAATACATAATAAAATACATATAAATGAAAAATAAACACAAAAAAAAACCACCAAAAACAAAAATTAATCAAATAAAACTAAATTTTATTAAAAAATATTCAAAAATAGCTTGTATAATAATTTCAAATAATATAATTTCACTTCCTAAAATAACAAAAAAGATTTATGAAAAAACTATTATTTGGAGCTTTTATACTAAGCTTCGTATCCGCTTGTAATAGCGACAACATTTCAAGTCAGAATGAGGAATTAGACAGTTCAGATAATTCTACGATAAGTTTTGCTTCAAGAGGCTGCGCCTCGGAAGAAATAAGAACAGAAACACTACTGAAGAATCCCGAGCTCAAACAAAGATATATTTCTTTAGAAGCTAATACCGAAAAATTCTCTAATGATCTGACAGTCGGCAAAGTATTGACAGATGGCACAGTGGAGATCCCTGTAGTGATAAACGTACTTTATAGCAATGCAACAGAAAATGTCTCAGATGCAAGAATTGCAGAGCAAATAGATGTATTAAATAAAGATTTCACTGCAACAAACACAGACATTAATAAAATTCCTACAGAGTTTCAAGCTGTAAGTGCAGGAGATACAAAAGTAAAATTCAGACTAGACAGGGTAATAAGAAAATCTGTTACCACAGGGTCTTGGTCTGCCAGCACAGATGCAATGAAAAAATCTTCTACAGGCGGAATTGATGCAACTTCACCTTCGAGCTACTTAAACATTTGGGTTGTAGGAAAAATCGTGTATGGCTCTAACACGACGCTTGGGTACGCAACCTTTCCTGAATCTGTAGGTCTTTGGAATGACGGCGTAGTAATTGCAACACAATTTTTCGGAAAAACAGGAGCATCATCTCCTTTCAACTTAGGAAGAACTGCGACTCACGAAGTAGGGCATTATCTGAATCTAAGACATATTTGGGGCGACGCAAGATGCGGAAACGATCTGGTTGCAGACACACCAACACAAACTACATCAAACGGCGGCTCTCCTACTTATCCTTTATACAATAGATGTAATGGCGTTCAGAGATCGGTAATGTTTATGAACTATATGGATTATGTGAATGATGCAGCCATGTTTATGTTCTCAAATGGTCAAAAAACAAGAGTACAGTCTGTAGTGGCATCATCAGGAGCAAGAGCCGGACTAAGAGTTTATTAAACATATTTTTCACTTCAAAAAACCTTTTTCATATTCTTGAAAAAGGTTTTTTAAGCTCAACTAATTGCCTGACTTCAGATTATCATTCGATGCGTAATCCATAAAAGCCTTTCATCCATAGTACAGATTTTACTTCCTCTGGAAAATCATAGTACAATCATCTTATTCTGTATTTTGAAAGTAGGCCTAACTATAATTAGGAATTTTCCAACAAAAAAAGAAGCCTTAAAGCTTCTTTTTCAAAATATTTTTTAAATATATCTCTAATTTATGTTCACTAGTTCTACATCAAAGATGATGGTAGCACCTGCAGGAATTGCGGGTCCGGCTCCCTTATCTCCATAAGCCAAATCTGAAGGAATATAAAATCTGTATTTAGATCCTTTGCTCATGAGCTGAATACCTTCTGTCCAACCTCTGATTACTGCGCCCAGATTAATATCCATGGGTGCACCTCCATTTTTGTCGGTAGAATCGAAAACAGTTCCATCAAGTAGTTTTCCTGTATATTTTACCTGTACAACATCTGCAGCTGTTGGTTTTGTTTTTCCATCACCTTCCTGCAACACCTCGTACTGCAGACCTGAAGCCGTAGTTTTCACTTTTGGATTGCTTTTATTTTTTGCCAGAAACTCCAACCCTTTTTTCTTATTTTCACCCGCTTGCAATCCTGCTGCAGCCTGCTTTTTCTCATGCTGCTTCTGCATAAAGTCTTGCATAAAAGCAGTCATTTCTTCAGCCGGCATCAACTTCTTTTTTCCGTCCATCTCCTCTTTAATAGCCTGAGCCAAAAGGTCTGCATCTACTTTGAAACCTTCTTGTTTCATGTTTTGGGCAATACTTAAACCTATGTAATAAGAAGCCTTTTGGTCATCTGTATATTTGTTATCTTCTTTAGTTTCATTTTTCTGAGTACATGAAATACTAAATGTTGCTACGCAAAATAATGCGATAGTCTGTCTTTTCATTTGATAATTTTATTATTTATGATTAACGAATTAAATCGGTGCAAATCTATCATTTATTACAGAAACTTTCCTGCAGTACAAGAATTTTCTGCTATAAATTTTTCGAATTATTATCCGGTGTATAATCCATAAAAAGCCCACCATCAAGCGTTACAGATTTTACTTTCTTTTTTGTTGAAATAGAAATCACCGCTTTTTTCTGATCATTCTCCCAAATCTGAGGAGTAAAATGAGTTTTCTCAACCGACTGATCTTCGTATGTCACAACGGCATCAAAAGGAACTGCAAAACCGCCTACATTATCAACCTTAATCATTAATTTCCCTTTCTGCTGACCGGCATTTGTGATTTTTAAATCGATATAATAATTGGTGTAAAACCAATTGTTAAAAAACCAATTCAGATTTTTCCCAGATCCTGTGTTCATCGAATAAAAATAATCCCAAGGAACCGGATGTTTCCCGTTCCAGTTATCCATGTAATGATGTAAAGCTTTTTTAAACAAATCATCGCCCAGATAATCTTTTAAAGCCAAATAAGACAGAGATGATTTCACGTAAGAATTATTTCCGTAACCTGCTCCACTTACCTGCGTGCTCATTGTGATAATCGGCTGATCCTGTTCTGCCGAAGCATCATTGATCCATCTTTTGACACGGAAGTTTTTATAAAATTTTTCGGCGGCATCTTTTCCGTTCTCATCAATTCCTATTAAATATTCCAGAGTCGTAGCCCAGCCTTCATCCATAAAGGCATAACGGGTTTCGTTAATTCCCATATAAAAAGGAAAATAAGTGTGCGCAATTTCGTGATCTGCCGTCAGTCTTGCATCCTGTAAATCATCCGGAATACTGGTATCGTTGATCATCATCGGATATTCCATATCGGCATAACCCTGAATTGCCGTCATTGTCGGAAAAGGATATTCTACACCCGGCCAGTTTTTTGAAAACCAATCGAGATTGTAACGCATCCATTCTACATAATGTTCGAAATCTTTTGCGCCCGATTTGTAACCAGCCTGTACGCTTGCTCTATTAGTTTTAAGCTGAACGCTTGATCCATCCCAAACATAATGATTGCTTAATGCAAAACAGAAATCTGTGATGTTGTTGGCTTTAAATTTCCAGACATTCCATTTGTTATTTCTGGTGACTTTACCAGATTTCATTTCTGCTTCATTGGCAATATGAATAATTTCATCGCTTTTTAAGGAAGATTTAAATCTATTTAAAAATTCCGGCTGCAGAACTTCTTCAGGATTCAGAAAATCACCCGTAGACCAGACCACATAATTTTTCGGAGCAGAAATAGCAAAAGAATAATCATTAAAATCATTATAAAATTCCTGTCTGTCAGAATGCGGCAGCATATCCCATCCATTATAGTCATCGTAAACAGAAATTCTCGGAAAAGAATAGGCTACATAGAAAGTCTCAGAATCGATCTGTCCTTCCCGTCCGCTTTGTATAGACAGGGGATATTCCCATTCAATTTTAATTTCAGCTTTTGATTTTGATTTCAAAGCGGTTTTAAGCTTTACTTTTTCTACCGTTCCCCAACTTTCACTGTTGATATTATATGCGGAGCCATCAACGATGAAAGATTTAATTTTTAAACCTGATGACAAAAAATCTTTAGAAACAGAGCCTGATCGTGGAGATTCGGGCTTATGAAGATTATTGACAAAGCGTATCGCCAATTCATCTAAATCATCCGGACTGTTGTTGCTGTAAATAATCGTTTCTTTTCCCGAAACAATCTTCGTTTTAGCATCTACTTTTACCTCAACATCATAAATTCCTTTGTTCTGCCAGTAGTTTTTTCCGGGCGCTCCGGAAATATCACGAGTTCCGTTTTCGTATGCTTTTTTAATATTTCTCGGCATATACAGTTCCTGTGCGGAAATCTGCCAAGACAAAACAGAAGCTACAATTAAAAATATCCTTCTCATTACATTATTTTTCAATCAGTACTTAATTTCACCTAAAAGTAACAAATCATATTGAGATTATTTTAAATTTAAAAATCTTTGCAACAGTAAATGATTCACGAATTAAAAAAAAATAAGCTTCATTCGATCGAACAAAGCTTACATTATATTTTTAAATTAATTTTTTTTAAAACTGCAAATCAACCAAAACCGGAAAGTGGTCTGATGGATAAAGCAGATTTTCTCTTCTGTCATTGAGGTGTCTGTGAGATTTTATTTTAAAACCTTTCGTAAAAATATAATCGATTCTGTCTTTCGGAACTTCAGTGACGTTGAAACCCGTAAACGTTCCTACTGGACCATAATGTTTCTTTTCAGCGTTGTAAAAAGTATCTTCAAGGTTTTGAGAAAGAATTTTCACAGGTTCTGTGTCTTCGGTTAAATTAAAATCTCCTGTTAAAACTAATGGCAAATTTTTCGGATTCAGCTCTTTTGCTTTTTTCAAAATCAGTTCTGACGATTTTACTCTTGCAATATTTCCTATGTGGTCAAAATGAATATTCATGGCCAGAAATTCTTTATTTGAATCTTTATCTTTAAAAATCGCATAGGTGCAAATTCTGTTCAATGCAGCATCCCAACCTTTTGAGGGTTTTTCAGGAGTTTCAGAAAGCCAGAAGGTTCCGGATTTTACAATCTGAAGTTTTTTAGTATCGTAAAATATCGCTGAAAACTCACCTTTTTCTTTTCCGTCATCTCTTCCGACTCCAACGTAATCGTAATTCTTTAAACCCATTTTAATATCTTTCATCTGCTCCGGAAGTGCTTCCTGAACACCAAAAAAATCCGGGTGGTAATACATCAACAAATCTGCAACATCCTGTCTTCTCTGTGGCCAGGCATTTTCTTTATCCGAATCAACATTCAGTCTGATGTTAAAACTCATCACTTTAAGATCCTGAGAAAAACCTAAGGCGAAAAACATCAGCAATACGATTGAAAATCTGAAATTCATTTTATTTCATTTAAAATTAAAAAACAAAAATAAAACTTCTCTGTTACAGAAAAGCTTTATTGTGATGATTATATTGTTAAATTATTTTTATCTTCTTCAATGCTTTTACAAAATTTATCAAAATCGTTTTCTGAAATCTTCTTTTCGCTTTGCAATTTTACAATTCCCACACTTTTATAGTGTTCCAGAAATTTTATTTTTTTCTCTTTAAGATTTCGTTTAAATTCTTCTAAATTAATATCGTTTTTCAGAACAGCCAGATAAATTTTCATTTTTAAATTATTTGAATTAAGCCACTTCCTATATCTCTGTATTTCAAACCTTCGATAGGTTTTGCATTCGTCTCAATCATTTCCCAGATTTCTTTTGCGGTCTTATCAGGAAACTGCTCCATATATAAAGCTGCAAGTCCCGAAACATGTGGAGTCGCCATACTGGTTCCGCTCAAACCAAAATAATAGTTTTTGTTTTTTGCGCTTTTAGGATAACTGCTCATAATATCAACTCCGGGAGCACAAACATTAATACTTCCTCCGGTTGATGGATTTAATCCTCCGTTTGAAAATTTCGCCACTCTCATTTGTCCATCAATCGCTGCAACTGCCAAGATTGAAACAGAATTTGCCGGTGCAGAAACAGGTTTCGGAATAGAAGGTCTGCTGCTGTCATTTCCTGCCGCAGCGATGATGAGACAATTATTTTCTAATGCTCTCATTCCTACAGTTTCAAAAAGCACGGAAGGTTTTTCATTGAGCTGAACGGGTGCGGCAAGTGAAAGCGATAACACTTTGAATTTTTTAGAAATTGCCCAGTCGATTGCATCTACAACGCTGCTTGTGGTTCCTGATCCTTTATTGGAAAGCACTTTTGCGATTTTCAGATTGCAGTCTTTGGCAATCCCATATCGTTTTCCGTTATCTGATCTTAAATTTCCTGCTGAAATACCTGCACAATGCGTTCCGTGACCATTCGGATCTTTGTCCCAATCTTCGCCTTCGATGAAAGATTTCCCTTCAATTTCTCTTGATGCAAAATCCGGATGCGATAGGTCTAATCCTGTATCAAGAATGCAAACATCAATTCCTTTTCCGGTATACAAAGCTTTTTCAATTCCTACAGCTTTTAATCCCCACTCCATTTCGACAAAATTTTTCTGAGGAATCGGTTTGTTGTTGAGGTATTGCTCGAGTTCATTAATCTTATCTAAAATTTCCGCAGATTGTTTTTTTAGTTCACTGATAATTTTCATTTCATCTGCGGGAAAAAACTCACGTTCTTTTTCAAAATAAATAATGGGATTTGAATCATCTTTCACTGCTTTTTTAAGCTGATCTTCATCCATATTTTCTACAACGACAACTCCAAGGTTTTTATATAAAACTCCGTTATCATTATTTATCACCTCAAAAGACCGATTTTCTTTGGAAAGAAATTCTGAGGATGTGATGCTTACCTGAAGTTCATTTTCTACTTTTTTGAGTGATTTTTTCTCCTGATTCCTAAGCAGGACGATGTATCTTCCTTTTTCCATGGCTATTTAGTTTTATAAAAGTTTAGCTAATATTTTTTCAAGAATCAGATAAATATCTTCTGACAAAAGAGTAAGTCTCAGTTTTTTATTGATCCCCGCAATTGTCGTGTTCTGCGGAAGTAACTGATTCCAGAATAATTCAATTTTTGCGATTGAATTAAGTTCATTTATTTTCGCATCATCTAAAATTCCGTTCTGATACATTGAAATCATCAACCCGGAAAGCAATTCTTCCGATTCATCCAGTTTTCTTTGTTCTTTTGAAAGTAAGTCAGTTAAAAACCCATGAATACTTTCAATTCCGTTAAAAGAAAATCCGTAAATAAGATCTCTTTTCCCCACGTTCACTTTTTCCATTTTCACAGGATTAAAACCACGTTTAACGGTAGAAATCATGCTCATTATTTTTAAAACTTCAGATTCATATGTTGTGTTTCCTTTAGCTTTAAAATAATCTAAAAGATGATGAAGAAAAGCTTCAAAATGAGCATCAAAATCAAAAGATTTAGACAGATAAAACTCCTGAACTTTATTCAGTTTATCCAGATGAAATTCTAAAGTCTGTGTGCTATGATGTACAAGTTCCTGCATCACTCAAAAGTTATCTGTTCGATCTCGTTTCCGTCTTTATCTTTATAGGAAAGCACTTTGATTCCTTCAGCTTCCATTGTGACCTGCAGATTGATAAAAAGTTTGTCTTTGTCTTCTGCAGAGTTTGTATTGGGATCAATGTAAATGTTGTTGAGCTTAGAATTGACGAGTGTATATTTATTCAGCAAAACATTCGAGAAAATATCTTTCAGCTCATTTATTTCTGTATCTGTGCTTCCGTCTTGTGGTCTGAAAATTCCCGTATTTAAAGTTTGTATTTTTGTTTTCAGATCAATTTTGATGACTTCAGCTGAGGGAATTTTCCCAAATTTCTGATCATTAGATTCCAATTTTTTAAACAAAGTTTTAAAATCATCATTCTGAATCTGCTTCTTTGTAATCTCAGAAATATTAAGTTTTTTTTCTCTGTTAACCAGACGGATTCTGTCATTCAATTCTCCGATCAGCTGATCTTCATTAAGTTTAAAATTATATTTAGAATCAGAATCTATATCGGTAATTTTCAGAGGAATATCCATTTTTACACTTGGCATAGCATATCTCGGTGCTGTAAAAAATTTCAGATACGGATGTTTTGCATATTCTTTTGCAATCGCAACAGCATTTTCGTCAGCTCTTTTACGAGCCTGAATTATCTCGTTGTTGAGATAATCCAGGTAATCTGATAATTTGATCATGATCGTGAAAATTTAGAAATTACTGAGCCAAAATTCCTAAAACTTTTTCCAAACCGGCAGGCATTTCGTCGTTGGTTGCTCTTACTTTTACGCCTAGAGAATATTCTTTCTCCACTTTGATTCCTGTGCTTGAAGATCTTTTATAAGATACATCTACACTTAGTTTCACAGGACCCCATCCTCCGGAAGCACCAACTTTTAAACCAAATTCGTTACTTACATTTTTGGTGTAAGTAGAATTTAATTTAACATTAAAATCAACTTCACAAGATTCAATTCTGAAGCTCGGAACATTCAGTAAAGCAATAAAAGGAACAGAAAGTTCTACGTCTGTAGGAATCATCGGTTCTTCATCAGGTGTTTCCGTTTCACTGATGTAATCGGGATTTGGCGCATTTTTTTTGTATTTAAAATCTGCCATTCTCAGTTTTTTCGCACTTGCAGGATCATTAGGATCAGAAAGTTCGAAACCAACTTCGTTGATAAAACTTACTGTTGCAATTGAAGCGTTCGACTGTGCTTTTACACAAGCATCCAAAGGTCCGCCGATGATCGTCGCAAAATCTATACTTCCCAATTCTGCAGCAAAATCTGCATTTGCTGCGTCTGATGTTTTGAAAATTTCGTCATCGGCTGCCATTTTCAGAGAGATTAGTTTAAGAACGTCTGATGATGCGTTTGCGAGAGATTTTTCCCATTTTTCATCATAGCTGTTTTTAAACTGCTCAACAATTGAAAGAAGGTCTTTAAGCGAAAGATTTTTGAGTTCAGCCATTTCTATTCCAGAAATTTTATCATAAACACTTGGAGTAAGCACTTTTTCTACGCCTGATAAAAGATCGATCAGTTCACTTTTTGTTTTTTTGGTGTGGTTGGTTTCCAACACCGATTTTAATGTTTCCATTTGATTTTGTTTTATTGGTTAATGATAATTTGTACTACAAATCTATATCTCTAACTATGAAAACATTACAGGAAATACACTAAAAGCAGAGGGTGAAATCACCCTAAATAAAAAAGCAGATTCTCTGTCAAGGAAAATCTGCTTTTATTTTATTAAAATTAATTGATTTAATTCGATTTCTTTGCCTTAATCATTGCTTCCAAAGCATCCCACATTTCCTGAGGAATATCTTCAAGCATATTAAATTCGCCTGCGCCCTGCAGCCATTCTCCTCCATCAATCGTTACCACTTCCCCATTCACAAAAGATGAAAAATCTGAAACCAGATAGGCCGCAAGATTTGCCAGTTCCTGATGTTCTCCCACTCTTTTCAACGGATTTTTTTTAGCCAGATCAAACTGGTCTTTCATATCTCCCGGTAACAATCTGTCCCATGCACCTTTTGTTGGGAAAGGTCCCGGCGCAATAGCGTTAAAACGAATATTGTATTTTCCCCATTCAACTGCCAAAGATCTTGTCATCGCCAAAACCCCTGCTTTTGCACAAGCTGACGGAACGACGTATGCAGAACCCGTCCAGGCATACGTAGTAACAATATTTAAAACCGTTCCCGGTGTTTTAGAATCAATCCAGTGTTTTCCGATGGAAAGGGTACAGTTTTTTGTTCCTTTTAAAACGATATCTAAAATAGAATCAAATGCTGAATACGTAAGTCTTTCTGTCGGTGAAATAAAATTTCCGGCGGCATTATTTAATAAAATATCAATTCTCCCAAATTCTTTCAGGGTCTCTTCTTTCATCGCTTCCACTTCATCCCAGTTTCTGACGTCGCAGGCAACACAAAGCACTCTTCCGCCGGTTTGGTCCTCCAGTTCCTTGGCGGTTCCGTACAATTTTTCGAGATTTCTTGAAGTGATTACCACTTTTGCACCCAACTGCAGAAAATATTTGGTCATTGCCTTTCCAAGACCACTTCCTCCACCGGTTACAATGGCAACTTTTCCTTTAAGAGCATCTTCCCGCAACATGGGCTGTGTATATTGATTCATATATTTTATTTTTCTTAAAAATAATAAATATTAAACGGATGGAGTGTAAAATCTATGGATAAATAATATTCTGTGCATCGCAGTGTTCAACATGATTACGAAAGTTGCTTGTCAAAGGGTTTTAAAAACAATATAAGATACATTTTACAATTCAAACATAAAAAGCAGCCTTATAAATGAATACAAGGTTGCTCTTATTGATTTGAAATATTGATTTGAACCAATAGCAAAATTAATTGCTATCAGAGTCTAATTATGCTGCTGTTACTGTTCCTTTGAAAGAAAGAGTTTTAGGAGTTTTGCTATCGCTTGTTGTTACGTTTACGGTTTTAATAAACGGACCTGCTGCTGCTGCATTATAACTAGCTTCTACGAAACCTTTTTTTCCGGGAAGGATTGCAGTCTTACTGTAATCTGCAGTTGTACATCCACAAGATGGAGCAACGTTTTCAATAATAATTGGCTTTTTTGAGGTGTTTGTAAACTCAAATCTGATTAATTTCGGTTTTCCCTGAGGGATATTCCCAACGTCAATAGATTCTGATTTCCACTTAGCTGCTTCTGCAATTACCTTTACGATAGAAGTTCCATCAACCGGAAATACATTAGCATAAAATGGAGAAAATGCCATAACTGCAAGCAATGCTGTAATTTTTAAATTTTTCATAAGTAAATTTTTATCATTAATTAGGTAAAGAAATAGACTATTCTGTTTCGATGGAACAAATGTAAACACGAAAATCATGAGATATTGTTAACCGTTCTCAAACATTTGTTAACAAGTTGTTAACGATAAAAGATAAATAGATATTTTTGGATAATATTGCTTCTGAAAATGGAAATCAAAAAACTCAATATCATTATCACGCTGGGGCTTGTTGCTATCATCGGAATTCTTATCGCTCAGCTTTTGTGGACGAGACAGGCGTATAACCTTGAGGATAAAAAATTCAATCAAAAAGTCAATATCGCTCTTCTTGAAGTGGTAGAAAAACTTTCAGGCGAGCAAACTTCTTTTATTCAAAGTCCGGTGCAGAATGTGGATAACGATTATTATGTGGTTAACATCAACAATGAGTTTGATCCCACTATTCTTGAATATTATTTAAAAACTGAATTCACCAGATTTCAGATCAACACCAATTATACGTACGCTGTTTATAATTGCCATAGTGACAAAATGATCTACGGAAAATACATTTCTGCGCATCAGGAAACTTCAAAAAACAAAACCATCAATTTTCCGAAACACGAAAATCTGACCTATTATTTTTCTATCCGTTTTCCTGATAAGATGACGTATATGATTGGTTCGCTGAAGTTTTGGTACATTCTCACCTTTGCGCTGATTATCATTTTGTTGGTGTATGTTTATTCGATCTACACTATTATTCAGCAGAAGAAATTTTCAGAATTACAGCGGGATTTCATCAACAATATGACCCATGAGTTTAAAACGCCATTATCATCAATTTTATTGGCTACAGAATCTTTGAATAAGCAGGAAATTGTAAGAGAAAATTCTAAACTGCAGACCTACACTTCGATTATCATTAATCAAAGCAACAAACTGAACAATCACATCGAAAAGATATTAAATATCGCAAAAAATGATGCTGCCGGACTTTCTTTAAAAACAGAAAAAATTTCACTTCTTCCTTTTGTTCAGGAGATTGCAGAGACTATGCAACAGAAAAATGCGAACCTGACGATTGATTTAAACATAGACAACAATACTTATGTAATTGCAGATAAATTTCACTTCACCAATATCATTTACAACCTTTTAGACAACTCAGTCAAGTATTGTGAAACTGAGCCCCACGTCAGCATTTCGGCAAATAAAGATTCAAAAGGCTTATATTTAAAGTTTAAAGACAACGGAGTTGGAATTCCGACTAAAAATATTCCGCAGATTTTTGATAAATTTTACAGAGTAAATTCCAAGAAAAATAATGAAATCAATGGTTTCGGATTGGGTTTATTTTATGTAAAAAAAATCATTCAGCAACATCACTGGAAGATTTCTGTAGAAAACAATCAAGACCAAGGAATTACCACAACGCTGTTTTTGCCTTTTACAAAATAATTTTTACATGATGGAGAAATCTAAAATTTTATATGCAGAAGACGACCAGACTATTGCTTTCCTGATTCAGGACAGCTTAGAACCATATTATAACATTGATTATCATGCCAATGGAAAATCTGCACTGAACGCTTTTGACACTCAAAGTTATGACATTTGCCTCCTCGATATCATGATGCCTGAAATTGACGGTTTTGAGTTGGCAAAACACATCAGAACACACAATTCAGAGATTCCCATTATTTTCATCTCTGCTAAATCTTTAAAAGATGACCGCATCAAAGGTCTAAAGATTGGTGCCGATGATTATTTGGTAAAACCTTTCAGCATTGAAGAGCTTATTTTAAAAATCGAAATTTTCTTGAAACGTACCAAGAAAACAAACATCACTCCAGCAAAATATAAAGTCGGAAAATATAATTTCGACCCTAAAAATTACACTTTACAAGAGGCAAGCAACATCATTACCCTTACCCAAAGAGAATCTGAACTGCTTTTATATTTTATCACCAATAAAAATTCAGTTTTAAAAAGACAGGATATTTTGAAGGCCGTTTGGGGCGATGACGATTATTTTATGGGAAGAAGTCTCGATGTTTTCATTTCGAGACTGCGCAAGGTTTTTGCAGATGAAAAAAGTATTACCATAGAAAATCTTCACGGTATTGGTTTCCGTTTTTCTGAAAGCTAAAAGATGATATTAGTCGTATTTAATTTTTAATCAACAATAATTATCTTTTGATTTTAATTAATTTTACGCTTTCCAAATCTTCTTACATGAAAAACTCTGCAGTTTCACTTCTTATATTTTTTCTTTTTTTCAGCTTAAATTGTAAATCTCAACAATTCGAAAAATTATTTCAGTATGTCAATCCCTTGATCGGGACCGAGAAAATGGGGCACACATACCCCGGAGCAACTGCACCTTTCGGAGCCGTTCAATTGAGCCCGGAAACTGATACTATTGCTTACGAACTCAACGGAAAGTACAATGGTGAAGTCTATAAATATTGTGCAGGATATCGTTATGAAGACAAAACAATCGTAGGTTTCAGTTCAACCCATTTCAGCGGAACTGGGCATTCTGATTTGGGAGATTTTCTGATCATGCCGACTGTTGGCAAATTACAGTTGAATCCCGGAACAGCTTCCCATCCTGAAAATGGTTACAGAAGCAGATTTTCACATCAAAACGAAAAAGCAGAAGCCGGATATTACAAAGTAAAACTGGATGATCACAATATTTTAGCGGAATTAACGGCGACAACCAGAGTCGGGGTTCATCGGTATACTTTTCCAAAGTCTGATCAGGCTCACATCATTTTAGATGTAATGGCCGGAATTTACAACTATGACGGTAAAAATGTGTGGACTTATGTTCGTGTTGAAAACGGAAATACAATTACGGGTTACCGACAAACCAACGGCTGGGCAAGAACAAGAACGGTTTATTTTGCGATGAAATTTTCAAAACCGTTTAAATCTTACGGTCAAAAAAACTATGATGATAAGCAGGTTTATAACGGTTTTTGGAGAAAATTTGACCAAACCAAAAACTTTCCTGAAATCGCTGGTAAAAATCTGAAAATGTATTTTGATTTTTATACGGCTGAAAATGAAGCCATTGAAGTTAAACTGGCAATTTCACCGGTAAGTCAGGCAAACGCATTAGAAAATTTAGAAACCGAAGCCGGCAATTTATCTTTTGATCAGGTAAAAGCACAAACACAGGAAAACTGGAATAACGAATTAAATAAAATCGTCATTAAAAGTTCTGAAACAGAAAAAACGAACTTTTATACGGCAATGTATCACACTTTTATCAGTCCGACAACTTATACCGATGTCAACGGAGAGTATAAAGGTTTAGATCAAAACATTCACAAAGCGGAAGGTTTTACCAATTATACAACCTTCTCAATCTGGGACACGTATCGTGCGTTGCATCCATTTTTCAACATCATTCAACCAAAACGGAATAATGATATGGTAAAATCGATGATGGCGCATTACAATCAGTTTTCGATGAAAATGTTACCGATCTGGTCGCATTATGCCAATGATAATTGGTGCATGAGCGGTTATCACAGCGTAAGCGTAGTTGCCGATGCAATTATCAAAGGAAATTATGACGGCGATGCAAAAGCAGCATTGTTAGCATGTGTGGAAACTGCCAACAAAAGAGATTATGAAGGCATCGGGCAATATATAGACTTGGGCTATATTCCTGCGGAAAAAAGTGGAACTTCGGTTTCCAATACATTAGAATATGCTTATGACGATTGGGCAATTGCGCAGTTGGCAAAACATTTGGGTGAAACGGAAACTTACAGTCAGTTCATCAAACGTTCTGAAAACTGGAAAAATAATTTTGATAAAACTATTGGGTTTATGCGTCCCCGTTTGGCGGATGGAAGTTTTAAAAAAGATTTTAATGCATTAAGTACGCACGGACAAGGCTTCATCGAAGGAAACTCTTGGAATTACAGCTTCTTCGTTCCTCAAAATCCGGATGAATTAATTAAAATGATGGGCGGAAAGAAAAAATTTGCTTCAAAACTGGATGAATTATTCACCATGCATTTGCCCGATGAGTTTTTTGCAGACACAGAAGATATTACCAGGGAAGGAATTATCGGAGGCTACGTTCACGGAAATGAACCAGCGCATCATGTTGCTTACTTTTATAATTGGGCCGGACAACCATGGAAAACTCAGGCACAGGTCAGACGGATTTTAGAGATGCAATACAAGGCAACTCCCGATGGATTGGGTGGAAATGATGATGCGGGGCAGATGAGTGCGTGGTATATTTTAAGTTCGCTTGGCTTTTATCCGGTCGCTCCGGGATCAGAAGAGTATGCCATTGGAAGTCCTGCAATTGATCATGCCGTTTTAAATTTAGAAAATGGAAAAACTTTTGAAATTGAAGCGATCAATCAAAGTTCAAAAAATGTCTATGTTCAAAAAATTCATCTCAACGGAAAAGAACTTAAAAACTTTACTCTGAAACATTCTGAAATTGTAAAGGGTGGGAAATTGAGTTTTTATATGAGTTCTAAACCTAAAAAATGATTTGCTTAAACACAAATTACACTAATGTTTTTCACAAATTTTCACAAATAAAACTCGTAATACTTTCATTCAAAATGAAGTAAATTTGAGTTAAGAATACTCACAAAGTTTGTCATTCAGAGCGGAACGCAGTGGAGCATGGAATCTAAACACAGCTTTATTTACGTTGTTTAAATTTCTGCAGAATGACAAATCTCGGATCAATTCTCTAGCTGATTTTGCAGATTGCGCAGATTTTTTCAACGCAATCATCTTCTAAATTTGCACAATCTCGAAGTAAAGTGACAAATTCTGCGAGAAAAAAATTAAAATTCACTCATCCGTAATTTGCATACGATAATCGTTGTTTTGCAAACTTCAGCTCTCTAATTTCTGCTCAACTTTGCTTTATTAAAATTAATATTAAAAAGATGAATAAAGTAAAATTAGGAAACCAGGGATTAATCGTTCCGAATATCGGTTTGGGATGTATGGGAATGACTGGTTTTGGCGACGCAGATATGTATGGCAAAACCGATGAACAGGAAGCCATCGCAACCATTCACCGTTCCTTGGAATTGGGTGGAAATTTCCTCGATACGGCAGATTTGTACGGACCGTTTACGAATGAACGGTTGATTGCAAAAGCAATTGAAGGAAACCGTGATCAGTACATCATTGCCACGAAATTCGGTTGGGAAATTGATGATAACGAACAGTTGACGTGGAAAATTAACGGTACGAAAGATTATGTAAAAAAATCGGTTGAGCGTTCACTGAAAAATCTGAGAACCGACTATATTGACTTGTATTATATGCATCGTCTCGATAAAAATGTTCCGATTGAAGAAACTGTTGGAGCAATGAGCGATTTGGTAAAGGAAGGAAAAATTGGGTACATTGGTTTGTCGGAAGTTTCTTCTGAAACGGTAAAAAAGGCACACGCAGTTCACCCAATTACAGCTGTTCAAAGTGAATATTCTCTGTTTGAAAGAACGGTTGAAGAAAAAGGCGTTATCAAAACTCTGAATGAACTGGGAATTGGTTTTGTCGCTTATTCTCCGTTGGGAAGAGGATTTTTGTCGGGACAGATCCGTTCGATTGATGATTTGCCGGAAAATGATTTCCGTAGAGGAATTCCGAGATTTCAGGAAGCTCATTTTTACAAAAATATTGAACTGGTGGAAGCGATTGAAAATCTGGCTAAAGAAAAAGAAATCACGTCTTCTCAGCTGGCTTTGGCTTGGATTATCAGCAAAGGAATTGTTCCGATTCCGGGGACGAAGCGAAGAAAATATCTTGAACAGAATATCGAAGCAGGTAAAATAGTTTTAAGTGAAGCAGAACTTCAAAACCTTGAAAATATCGTACCTTTAGGAACCGATACAGGTGCCACTTACGATGAGTTTGGGATTGGACTTTTGGATTATTAATTTTAAAGCTCTCGCAGGACTTGTCCCGACACTTCGGGATTAAGCAAATTTTGCAGATTTATTTTAAAATTAAACCTTACAGATTTTTAAAATTTGTGAGGTTTAAACATAATGTTAGAACGCAATACGATTGCAGCCCGACTTGAGCGGAAATCCTTTTTTGCTTGCTCATTGTTTCTATTGAACTGAAATCGTCTGCAAAAAAGATTGGGAGCGGAAGGCGGAAATAGCTGCCAAAAAATTATCATTATTTTTATTATTCAGAACTTGAAATTATGAACACAATACCATCTATATCAGCTTTTCACAGATTACTGTCGCTTCCGGAACCGAAACACCCGCTGGTCAGCGTGATTGATATGTCAAAATGCACCTTCGTAGAAGACGAGATTTGGACAGGTTTTACAAACAGATTTTACTGCGTTGCCCTAAAGCGGAATGCGACCGGAAAGATGAAATACGGGCAGCAGCATTACGATTATGATAAAGGTGTTCTGAGTTTTACTGCGCCAAATCAGGTTCAGTATCTTGATTTGCAGACGATGGATTGCGACAACAAAGGATTTTTAGTGATTTTTCACGAAGATTTTCTGCTGAAACAACCTTTAGCAACTGCGATTTCGTCTTACGGATTTTTCTCTTATGCCGTGAATGAAGCGTTGCATCTGTCTGAAGATGAAGAAAATGACTTGCTTGAAATTCTGAATAAAATCGATAAAGAATGTCAGCATATTGACCAACATACGCAGGAAATTATCTTGTCGCAGATTGAACTGTTGCTGAATTATTCCAAACGGTTTTATGAAAGACAATTCATTACCAGAAAAAGTGGAAGTCATCAGCTTTTGACAAAATTTGAAACGTTTTTAAATGATTATTTTGATAAAGAATTTTCCGAAAAAGGACTTTTGACCGTACATCAAATTGCTGAAGCAATGAATCTTTCACCCAATTATTTAAGTGACTTATTAAGAATCCAGACCGGACAGAATACACAGCAACATATTCACGAAAAGCTCATCAGCAAAGCGAAAGAAAAACTTTCGACGACTGAATTATCGGTAAGTGAAATTGCTTATGAATTAGGCTTTGAGCATTCGCAGTCTTTTTCTACGCTTTTCAAAAAGAAAACAAAGATGTCACCGTTGGAGTTTCGGCAGTCTTTTAATTAAAACAAATCCTGTTTAATATTATTTTTATGTGTTCTTCCCCACTCGGAAAGTGCCATAATCACCGGTTTTAAAGTCTTGCTGTAGTCTGTGGAAATATATTCTACGACAACCGGAATCTGTTCTGAATGCACAATTCTTTTTACAAAACCATTCATTTCTAAATCTTTTAACTCGTTTGAAAGTACTCTTGCAGATATTCCGCTAACGATTCTCTGAAGCTCATTGAACCGAATATTTCCGTGTTCCTGCAGTGCAATAATAATTTTAAGCTTCCATTTTCCACCGATGACGTAAATAGCATCTTCCACCGAAGACAGATGATTTTGGCAATTTATTTTGGTCATTGGTTCTTTGATTTCAATAAGATTTTCCATAAAATAAATTTAACTAACTAAAAGGTTACTGCTAACCTTTTGTTCACTACTAACTTTTGACAAGCAAATGTACATAATTTTGTAAAAGAAATTTTAAATTAAAATTATGAAACAAATTTTGCACATCATCTCAAGCCCGAGAATAGAAGTCTCTGCAAGCAGAAAATTAGGAAGAAGCGTCGTAGAAAAGATTCAGGAGAAATATCCCGACAGTTTGGTAAAAGAACGTGATCTTACAAAAGAACCGGTTCCGTTTTTGGAAAATGTACACATTGATGCATTTTTTACGCCTGCTGAAAATCGCACTCCCGAACAGGCAGCGATCAGTCAATATTCTGAAAACCTGATTTCAGAACTTCAGGAAGCAGATGTAATTGTGATAGAATCACCTATGTACAATTTTTCGGTTCCGGCAACATTGAGAGCTTATTTTGATCAAACTTCAAGAGCAGGATTTACGTTCAGTTATGGCGAAAACGGACCAAAAGGCCTGCTGAATAATAAAAAATTATATGTCGCTTTTTCTTCCGGGAATATCTATTCGGAAGGGCCATATCAAAGTTATGATTCCAATGTTCCTTATGTAAAGAATGTTTTCGGTTTCTATGGCATTACTGATGTCAGTATTTTCCGTGCGGAAGGACTGTCAATTCCGGGAATTATGGAAAATGCTTTAGAAAAAGGGATTGCAAGTATTGTCATTGATTAGTTTCAAGTGATTGTTAGATGATATTCTCTCGCAGATTGAGCAAATTTCGCAAATGATTGTTTTTAAAATCTGCCTGATCTGCTCAATCTGCGAGAAATAAAAAAGACTGCAAATTTGCAGTCTTTTTCTTTATTCCTGAACTTCAAAAAGCAATCGCTCCCCGAATTTTTCTTCATTAATTTTTCCGTTGTCGTAAACCAGATTTCCATTGACAAAAGTGTGGGTTACTTTAGAATTGAAATTCATTCCTTCCAAAGGACTCCAGCCACATTTGTATAAAATATTTTCTTTGGCAACCGTCCAATTTGTGTCTAAATCTACCAAAACCAAATCCGCTTTGTACCCTTCTCTGATGAATCCACGTTTTTCAATTCTGAACAAAATCGCCGGATTGTGAGCCATTTTTTCAACAATTTTTTCAAGTGAAATTTTTCCGTTTCTGAAATTTTCAAGCATTACAACCAAAGAATGCTGAACCAAAGGTGCTCCGGAGGGACATTTTGTATAAACATTTTGTTTCTCTTCCCAGGTGTGAGGCGCGTGGTCGGTGGCAATCACGTCAATTCTGTCATCAAGAAGTGCCTCCCAAAGTCCGACTTTGTCTTTTTGAGTTTTTACCGCAGGATTCCATTTGATTAATCCGCCTTTTGTTTCATAATCTTCGTTGGTGAATGTCAAATGATGGACACAAACTTCAGCCGTTATTTTTTTATCTTTTAAAGGAATATCATTTCTGAAAAGTTCCATCTCTTTTGCGGTTGACAAATGGAAAACGTGAAGTCTTGCGCCTGTTTTCTGTGCCAGCTCCACTGCTTTGGAAGAAGATTTGTAACAGGCTTCCTCACTTCTGATCAAATGATGGAATTTTACAGGAATATCTTCACCATATTTATCTAAATATTTTTGCGTATTTTCTCTGATCGTTGCTTCATCCTCGCAATGAACGGCAATCAGCATTTTGGTGTTGCTGAAAATATTTTCTAAAGTTTCAGGATTGTCAACCAGCATATTTCCTGTGGATGAACCTAAAAACAATTTAATTCCGGGAACATTTCTTGGATTTGTTTTTAAAACTTCCTCCAAATTATCATTGGTTCCGCCCATCATAAAACCGTAATTCGCGAAGGATTTTTGAGAAGCGATTTGATATTTATCAGCCAGTAATTCCTGAGTCACAGCATTCGGAACCGTGTTGGGCTGTTCGATAAAACTTGTAGTTCCACCTGCAATTGCAGAACGGGATTCTGTTTCTATATCGCCTTTCCAGGTTAGACCAGGCTCACGGAAATGCACCTGATCATCAATAACTCCGGGCAGCAAATATTTTCCTGAAGCATCAATAATCTGGTCAACATTTTCTTCAGAAATATTTTTTGAGATCTTTGAAATCAAATCATTTTCAATCAGAATATCACTTTGGAAGACCAGATTTTCATTGACGATTTGGGCGTTTTTTATTAGTATTTTCATTTTTACTTTTTAGATATAAAGATTTGTATTGCACAAATTTAATATTTTCAGGAATGATTTTTAAACTTAAGTCTGAAAATTGTGAATTCTAATATTTACATTTGCACTTTAAAAAATTTAATTTGTACAAGAAATTATTTGGCCAAACCGCTGTATATGGACTGAGTTCTGTTTTGGTGAGGATTTTTCCTTTCCTGATTGCACCCATCGTGACCAATGCATTCGGACCTTCAGCATCATCACCTTTCGTAGACTGGTATTCGATTGCTGGTGTCATTACGGTTTTTTTGACCCACGGAATGGAAACTTCTTTTTTCCGTTTTGCTCAGGAAGGCGATATCGATAAAAAAACTTTGGTTTCTACTACCGCATTGAGCATTTTAGGAATCGGTTTAATATATCTTATTTTAGGATATGTTTTCAGGCAGGAACTTGCGAATGCTTTTGAAACTCCGGATCAGGTTAATTATCTTGTTATTTTCCTATTTATTCTTTCATTTGACGCTTTTGCAACAATTCCGTCGGCAGTTTTAAGATTGGAAGGCAAACCTATTTTATATACCATTTCAAAAGTTGCAGGATCATTGGTTTATTATTTTCTAATCGTATTTTTCATAGAATGGCTTCCTCATTATCCTAACGGAATTTTAGGTTTAAAATATGACCCTCAAATTGGTGTCGGTTATGTTTTCATTGCCAACTTGGTTCAGAGCATCATCACATTAGCGATTGTAGGAAAGGAATTTGTGAACTTCAGCTTCAGAAAATTTGATTTTCCACTTTGGAAAAGAATCATGAGCTACTCATGGCCGGTAATGGTTGCAGGATTAGCCGGAGTGATTAATCAAACTTTAGACCGACAGTTCCTTAAATTTTTACTTCCGAAAGAGGAAGCCAAACATCAAATTGGTGTCTATGGCGGAGTTTATAAAATAGCAACATTCATCACAGTTTTCCGACAGGCGTATCAATTGGGAATTGAGCCCTACTTTTTCTCAAGTTTTAAAGATAAAAACAATCACAAAACCTACGCAGTTTTGATGGATGTATTTGTGATTTGCAACTGCCTAATCTACATCGGATTAATGGTCAACCTTCAATGGATTTCTGAAAAATACTTAGGAAACCCTCTTTATTTTGAAGGCATAGAAATCATTCCTTTTGTCATGCTTGGTGCATTATTTTTAGGAATCTATCTCAATCTTTCTATTTGGTATAAATTATCCGATCAAACCAGAGTTGGCTTATATATATCTTTAATCGGAGCAGCGATTACAATCATTATTAACTTTACTTTTATTCCAGAATACGGATATTGGGCGAGTGCCTTTGCCGCATTAATAACCTATACAAGTATGATGGTTATTTCCTATATTTGGGGAAAAATACAGTATCCGATTCATTATAACGTCAAGAAATTAGCGGTATATTTAACGCTTTCAATTGCCATTTCGATGGTTTCGTTTTACTTTTTCCGATATAATTATTTTATAGGAAACGGAATGTTCATCTTCTTCGTCGCATTTTTGATGTACAACGAAAGAACGATGATTAACAAAATACTCAGAAAATCATAAAATCATAAAATTTAAACTATCATTATCAATGAAAATAATTGTTCCTATGGCTGGACGTGGTTCCAGATTACGTCCGCATACATTAACGGTTCCAAAACCATTAATTCCTATCGCAGGAAAACCTATCGTACAAAGATTGGTAGAAGATATTGCTAAAGTCGCCGGAGAAGTGATAGAAGAAGTTGCTTTCATTATCGGTGATTTTGGAGATGAAGTTGAGAAATCTCTTCTTCAAATTGCTGAGAGATTGGGTGCGAAAGGAAGCATCTATCATCAGGAAGAGGCTTTAGGAACGGCTCACGCTATCAAATGTGCAGAGCAATCGATGACCGGAAATGTGGTTGTAGCTTTTGCCGACACCCTTTTCAGAGCAGATTTTACTTTAGATACTAACTCAGATGGAGTTATTTGGGTTAAAAAAGTAGATGATCCTTCGGCATTTGGAGTTGTAAAATTGGATGACTACGGTTTCATTACCGATTTTATTGAGAAACCACAGACTTTCGTTTCAGATCTTGCCATCATTGGAATTTACTATTTCAATTCGGGAGAAAAGCTAATGTCTGAAATTAACCACATCATGGATAATGACATCAAGGTAGGTGGAGAATATCAGTTGACGACCGCATTAGAAAATCTTCGTCAGAAAGGTGCAAAATTCTCTCTTGGAAAAGTAGATGACTGGATGGATTGTGGAAACAAAAACGCCACCGTAGAAACAAATAGTAAGATTTTAGCCTACGAAAGAGAAGAAATGTCTCACTTCACAAAAACTGCTACGATTGAGAATTCTCTAATCATTCAGCCTTGCTTTATCGGTGAAAACGTAAAAATTTTAAACTCAAAAATTGGCCCCGGAGTTTCTGTTGGAAATAATACGGTAATCATCAATTCAAATATTGAAAATTCTCTGATTCAGGAAAACACAAAAATCAATCACGGAAACCTTTCTAATTCTATGATTGGAAATTCTGCCCAGTATTTCGGAGTCTCAAGAGAAATATCTTTAGGTGATTATTCTGTTTTGGATTTCCTAAATAAAGATTAATTTTATAAAAATAATTTGACTTCAGACCACACAAAATGTTTTGTGTGGTTTGGCGTTAATATTGCAAAGTATTTTACATAAAAAAAGAAGATAAAATCGTGTGTCTTAACTTCGAAATATAGAAACAAATGAAGATTCGGCGATTGCATAGATCTTTAAAAACAATAAAAATCCACCTATGAAAAAATGGATCACGTTATTGCTGGCAACCATGGTTATACTTTCATGTAAAACCAAGAAGAATGCTATGCAAAGCGCTGCTGAAAACGACAGTATCAAAGTTGAAAATCCAGATGGTAAAGACAAAATTGATGATGGAAAAAATATTTCAGACCGCCTAACTTTTTACGAAAACATTTATATACATCCAAAATTTGATCAGATTAAAATCAACAGTAAAATCACAGCAGACAATATCAGAGTAAGCCCTCTGGATGCTACGATTTATATTGAAAGTGATAAAAAAATATGGTCGAATATCAATTTCTTATTCTTCAATGCAGCAAGAGCAATCATCACGCCCGAAGGGATTAAAGCTGTTGACAAATACAATAAAAATTATATTGATTCTGATTTTGATTATTTAAATAATTTATTGAATATTAATTTTATTGATTACAAAACTTTAGAGAAGATCCTTTTGGGACGCACTTTCCTTTTGGTGAGCAACAAAAATTCAAGCATTACAAAAAATGAAGACGGATATCAACTCGCATCAATTACTAATCAAAAGATTGTAACTAATGACGTTGAGCGTGAGTATAAGATCAATATGAGATATTCCAACGATTATAATTTAATTTACGTTAAATTGCAGGATGTGAAATCCGATGACGCAGTTGAAATCGTATATGATCAATGGGAGACTTTTGACAATAATCTCAAATTGCCGCAAAGTGTTAAAATAATTATAAAAGGTTCAAAAACAAGTCAGATTTTACTGGAAAACACGAAATTTGGCTTCACTAAAATGGAAACACCTTATTCAGTTCCAGCCAATTATAAGAAAATTGAGATTAAATGATTAAAAAATTTAGCTTTTTAATAGGAATTTTGCTGTTCTCGTTGCACTTTGGGCAAAAGAAAGAGCAATTACAGCAACAAAATGCCGAGCTTAAAAAACAAATTGCAAAAATAAATGCTGATTTAGCAAAAACAAGAAATGAATCTAAGCTTTCATTATCTTATCTTACAAGCGTTAATCAAAAATTAGCTTTAAGAGAAAAGGTTTATAACAATACTCAGAAAGAGAAAAGATTTATAGAAGATGAAATTTATCTTCGTCAACTCGAAATAAACAGACAAAATCGTGAGTTAGCCGTTTTAAGAAAAAACTACGCTCAGGTTCTGGTTAATGCTTACAAAAATAAAGGAGTTCAGAATAAAGTAACTTTCATCCTTTCATCAAAAGGTTTTGGTGAAGCGATGAGAAGAGTACAATATCTAAAACAATATTCTGACTATCAAGACAAAAAAGCTGCAGAAATCACCAATGCAGCAGTTGAACTGAAAAAATCAGTTGAGAAAAAGAGACGATCTGCAGTTGAAAAAGAGAATCTTTTGGTTAATCAGCAAAAAGATTTAACAACCATCAGTGTTGAGAGAAAGCAGAAGGAGCAGCTAGTAAATGAGTTTAAGAAAAATGAGACTAAACTTGCCGGCGAATTAAAACAAAAGCAAACCCAGTCTAAAGCTCTTGAAGGACAGATACGATCAATCATTGCAGAAGAAATCCGAAGAGCAAAAGCTGAAGAAGAATCCAGAAAAAAAGCTGAAGCAGAAAAAATACGTTTAGCAAAAATAGCTGCGGACAGAGAGAAAGCAAGGATTGATGCAGAAAACAGAGCAAGAGCTGAAGCCTTAGAAAGAGAAAGAAAGTTAGCTGAAACTGAAGCTAAAAAAGCAGCAGAATTTGCCGCAAAAAGAGCAGAAGACGAGAGGAAAAGAAACGAAGAAGCTGCAAAAAGCGAGGCAAGTGCAAAAGATGAAGCAAGAAAAATAGCTGCTAAAAAGGCGTCAGATGATGCCGCTCTAAAATCCAGAGAAGCTGCAAATAAATTAGCCGCTGCAAAAGCTGCCGAAGCAGCATTAGAGAAAAAAACAGATGCCGATAAAAAAGCTGCCGAGACCAAAGCAATGACCAATTATGGTGTTTCTACATCAGCCGGAAATAGCTTTGCAGCAAATAAAGGGAGATTAGCAATGCCTGCCTATGGTACAATTACCCACCGTTTTGGCAGACAGCCTCACCCGGTATTTAAAAATATCGTGGAAGAAAATAACGGAATTAAAATTTCTGTAGCAAAAGGAACCAGCGCAAAAGCAATATTCCCGGGAACAGTTTCCCAAGTGATGCCGGCAGCGGATGGAACAAAAACAGTTTTGATAAAACACGGAGATTATTTCTCTATTTATTCAAATCTTAGCAGCAATACAGTTTCTAAAGGTCAGCAAGTTTCTGCAGGAACTACTTTAGGCACAGTCGCTCAGGATTTTGACGGGTCGTTTACCTTAGATTTCCAGATTTGGAGAGGAGATACACCCGTAGATCCATTAGGTTGGGTTTCAAATTAAAATATTAACTTTGTAAAAATTTTAGACATGTACACACTTACAATACTGTCATTATCTTGGCAACACCTATTGATCGTAGCGATCATTCTTTTACTTTTATTTGGAGGAAAGAAAATCCCGGAATTAATGAAAGGTTTGGGATCAGGTATTAAAGAATTTAAAGATTCTGTGAAAGAGGAAGAAAAGCCAGTAACTAAAACTGAAAATCCTACTTCGAACACAACAAACAATACCAGCAATTAATATATCAGTTCAGATGAATTTTACTGACACCGCTTGGCAAATCTTCAATAAATCAATTGAAGATTACCATGTTTTAGATAATATAGAAACTCCGATTAATAATACATATCCTGCTGATAGTTTGGAACGGATTTTGTATGCTAAAAATTGGATTGATACCGTTCAATGGCATTTGGAAGATATAATCAGAGATGAAAATATAGATCCCGTACATGCACTTCAACTTAAGAGAACAATCGACGCTTCTAATCAGAAGAGAACAGATTTGGTTGAGTACATAGACAGTTGGTTTCTTGATAAATACAAAAATATTACTCCAAAAACTGATGCGAAGATAAATACTGAAACTCCCGCATGGGCAGTGGACAGACTATCTATTCTTTCGCTGAAAGTTTATCATATGTCGTTGGAAGCTCATAGAGAATCAGCTTCTGAAGAACATCGTGCAAATTGTAAAGCAAAACTCGATGTACTTCTGGATCAGAAACAAGATTTAACTACTTCAATAAGTCAATTGCTTACTGATATTGAGAACGGTGATGTTAAGATGAAAGTGTACAAACAAATGAAAATGTACAACGATGAAAGTCTTAACCCAATCCTTTATCAAAAGGAGCAAAAATGAAACGACTATATTTTTTCGGATTACTATTAATAATTATTATTTCCTGCGCCACAGAAAAGCCCAATGTTTCTCCGTTGTCGACCAGTTTTTACAGCGAAGCAAAAAAAGCGGAAGCAGAAGCTGGAGCAAGCAGCAGTTTCTCTATCAACATTAACGATAATGTAAATGCTGCAGAAATTTCTAATCTGATTGCTACTTTTCCAAAGTTTAAGAATACAGCATTGAATGAGGAAATAAATACGTTGAAATATTCTTTACAGAATTATTTATATGCCATTGACGCAGGTAATACTTCCGGGAAAAATAAAACTCTTAAAAGTTTAGAAAAATCTTACAAAAAAATTCAGAAGCTAAGGTCTTATCTTGCAAAAGATGACGATGCAATTCTCAACAGATATTTGGTAAGACTAAAAACCAATGTTACTTTTATTGAAGACTCAATAAACAGTAAAAAATAACTTACAATTAAATGATTAAAATTCAGGCGGAAGCTAATGTTCCTACAGATCATGGGAATTTCCGAATGATAGCTTTTTCGGAAGAATCAAGTGATTGGATGCCTCATATGGCAATCATAGCCGAGCATACAGATTTTTCAAAACCTATCAATGTACGTTTCCATTCTGAATGTATCACAGGTGAAGTTTTTCACTCTCAAAAATGCGAATGCGGACAGCAATTAGATGCAGCAATGAAATACACCCACGAACATGGAGGAATCATTGTTTATCTGCGTCAGGAAGGAAGAAATATAGGCATCATTAATAAGTTGAAAGCTTATTCGCTTCAGGAAAAAGGGTTCGATACCGTTGAAGCCAATTTAAAGTTAGGTTTACCGGCAGATGACAGAAATTTTTCAGTTGCTATTGATATTTTAAATATTCTTGACGTGAAAAACATTAATCTTTTAACCAACAATCCTGAAAAGGTAAAGTTTGTAGAACAAAGTAATATCAATCTAAATTCAAGAATTCCTTTACAGATTCCAGCGAATGATTCGAGTCGTGGATATCTTCAGACAAAGAAAGATTACTTCGGACATCTTTTGGATGAACAAGATTAAATCAATTTTCATTTAGATATAAAAGCAAAGCTCTGGAATTACTTCCAGAGCTTTTTAATTATAAAAAACTGAAAAGATATTTTTGAAAATTAATTTTTTACTTTAATTTTAGATTCATCTATCCCATAAATTTTAACTACCTCATTATAATCATTATAATTTACAGCGCCTTTACTGCTAGGACCCGTCGCAGCAGGAATCACAACTACTCTAAATCTTTTACCTGTGTAATAACTTGAGTTTGCACCTGTTAATGCAAATGATGCATTAACGTTGATATTAATACCAAATTTACTGAAATCAAATAAATAATCAACAGCGTCATTATCTACATTCCCCACGTAATAGGTATAAGGAAGCAATCTCCAAACTGGAGACCCTCCATCCGTTCCGACCTGCATATATATAAGTACTACATCAGATTCAACTAATGGACTGTTAAAATCATTACCGTATGTGTAAAGGTTATCATTCACTCTACTAAAAACAGGATTATTAATATCATACGCAACTGAATAGGTATCATTATCTTCCACCTGAATAACATCATCATCATTATTATCACAGCTGTAAACAAAGAAACTAGCAAAAGCCAGCGTAAGAATTGGAAGAATTTTTCTCATTGTATTAAAATTTAATATTATTAGTAATTACTCCCAATCAAAACATATACCAAAAAATTAAAAAACTTTGTTTCTGCTGTTTTTTTTAGTTGTATTTTTGTTCTTATTCAAAAATCATGAACAAAGTAGCTTTTCAATTACTCTTCATTTTACTGTTTATCAATTCACAAGTTTCAGCACAATATCAGCCGAAGAATATATCTCCGTCAGAGCAAAAGAAAGCCCAGCAATGGGTTGACAAAACCTACAATTCGCTATCTCAGGACGAAAAACTAGGACAGTTGTTTATTGTTGCTCTTTACACCAATAAAGATGAAAATCATATCAACCAGGTAAGAAATATTGTCACGAATGACAAAATTGGCGGTTTGATTTTGATGCAGGACGATGCCGCAAGGGAAATCAATTTAGTGAATGAATTTCAGCAGAAATCTAAAATCCCTTTGATGATTGGGATGGATGCTGAATGGGGTTTGTACCAAAGAATTGCAACGGCTCATAAATTTCCCTGGGCAATGACTTTGGGAGCTATTCAGGATAAAAACCTGATCTATCAGATGGCTGCAAAAATTGCCGAAGACTGTAAAAGAATGGGCATCAATTGGGATTTTGCTCCGGTTGTAGACGTCAACACAAACCCAAGCAATCCAATTATCGGGAACAGAAGTTTTGGGTCGGAAGTTTCTAATGTTACTCAATCTGCACTCTCCTATTCTAATGGTTTGCAGGACAATAATATTTTAGCAGCAATCAAACATTTTCCGGGACATGGTGACACAAGCACAGACTCACATTTAGATCTTCCGGTGGTTTCACACAATTTAGAAAGATTAAACTCCATCGAATTGGCACCTTTTAAAGCTTTAATGGATAAAGGAATTGGTGGCGTGATGGTTGCACATCTCTATGTTCCAAGCTTAGAATCAGGGAAAGGAATTCCTGCTTCTGTTTCAAAAAATATCATCACTGGTTTATTGAAGGAGAAATTTGGATACAAAGGTTTAATCATTACTGATGCTTTAAATATGGGAGCAGTTGCTAATAAATACAAACCTGGTGAATTGGATGCCTTAGCTTTCAAAGCAGGAAACGATATCATGCTTTTCTCACAAGGTGTTTCAGAAGGTAAAAAACTCATTCAGAAGGCGATTGACAATGGGGAAATTTCAAAAGCAAGGGTTGAGGAAAGTGTGAAGAAAATTTTATTGACTAAATATTTTTTAGGCTTAAATCAATACACTCCAAAAAATCCTGAAAACGTCAATCAAGACATCAATAATGATTCTCACAAAATATTGGTTCAGAATCTTTACGCAAATGCTTTAACTTTAATAAAAGACGAAAAGAAATTACTTCCTCTGAACTGTAGAAACACTTGTTACTACGTTCCAATGGAAGAAGCACCTTATCAGACTTTTGCAGATCAGTTGAATTTAAACTCAACCGTTATCATTAAAAAAGCTTCGGAAATAAATACAATCCCTGCAAATTCTACGGTGATTGTTGGTTTTCATAAAGACAATTCGACGGCGTACAAACCTTATAAAATTTCGGCTGAATCTAAGAAGGTTTTGGCAGATTTAACTAAAAATCAAAATGTTATTCTCACTGTTTTTGGAAGCGCTTATGCTTTAAAGGATATTGATTTATCTAAAGTTTTCACGGTTTTGGTTTCTTACGAAAACAATGACGATTCGATGACCGCAACGGCAAATGCCATCAACGGAAAAACTAAAATCTCAGGAAAACTTCCTGTTTTAGTGAATGAGCAGCTGAAAGCAGGTATGGGAATTACGTTAGAGGCTCCACAGTTTTCAACATCAACAGAATTCACCACATCAAAATAATTCAAGATGAACGTCTAACGCATTTATCTTACAACTGAAAAAATAAATATACAGATGAAAATAGGCATACTTTGCTACCCAACATACGGCGGAAGCGGAATCGTGGCAACAGAACTCGGGATGTCTCTCGCCAACAAAGGATATGAGGTACACTTCATCAGTTCGGCACTTCCGGCAAGATTAGATATCACCAATCCGAATATTTTCTTTCACAAAGTTAACGTTCAAACGTATCCGCTTTTCCAGTATCAACCTTATGATATTGCGCTGAGCTCGATGATCTACCGTGTCGTAAATCTCTATAAACTAGACTTGTTGCATGCACATTATGCGATTCCTTATGCATATGCGGCATTTACGGCAAAGCAAATGTTGAAGGAAGACAATAATGATATTCCGTTGGTGACCACCCTTCACGGAACAGACATTACTTTGGTGGGTCAACACCCAAGTTACAAACATGCGGTAGAATTTTCTATCAATCAGTCGGATGCGATCACTTCCGTTTCAGAAAGTCTGAAAAAAGATACCCTTCAGTTTTTTAATATTAAAAAAGAAATTCAGGTGATCACCAATTTCATCGACAATTCTGAATTTGACGAGCTTAATGAATGTCAGAGAACACAATTTGCAAGTCCGGACGAGAAAATTCTTATTCACGTTTCCAACTTAAGACCTGTAAAGCGTGTAGATGAAGTTCTGCAGATTTTTAAAAGTGTTGAGAAAAAGGTAAAATCTAAATTGATTATCATCGGTGAGGGTCCCGACATGGAAAAAGTCAATTCATTTTTAGAAGAAAATCCAGAATTGATTTCTAAAATCCGTCTTTTGGGTAAAGTGAATGATCTGTACAGAATTTTACAGTTGTCTGACGTGTTTTTACTTCCTTCCGAGCAGGAAAGTTTCGGTTTGGCAGCTCTGGAAGCGATGGCCGCATATACGCCTGTTATCAGTTCAAATGCCGGTGGAATACCGGAAGTAAACATTCAGGGAGAGACCGGATTTTTAGCTGAAATAGGGAACGTAGAAGCGATGAGCAATTACACGATAAAGCTTCTGAGCAATGAGGAATTATTAGCCCAAATGAAAATCAATGCGAAAGAGCAGGCGATTAAATTTGATCTGAAAAATATTCTTCCTATCTATGAGGAAATGTATAAAACGACGATTGCAAATTTTGTAAAGGAAACGGCAAAGGTTTAAATCTTCATTAAAATATAAAATAAAAATCAGGGCAAGTTGCTCTGATTTTTTTTGAACTTAAACCTCTAGAACACCCACTAAAGTTTGCAGAAAAGAAAAATTTTTCACGTAATCATTTTAATTAACTTTTCAAATTCAAATTTTCCCTAAATTAGTGGTAACACAAAACACTACTGATGAACGAAAAATTATTACAGTATCTCTGGAATTTCAAAGTATTCACTCATTATAACTTCACAGATTTAGACGGAAACCCTATTGAAATAGTAGATTTTGGGAAGTGGAACAAAGATTCCGGACCGGATTTTCTGATGGCTAAAATCAAAATCAACAACGTTATTTTAGCCGGAAACATTGAACTGCATGTAAAATCCTCTGACTGGATTTTTCATCAGCATTCTAAAGATCCAAACTATGACAACATTATTCTTCATGTTGTTTTTCAAAATGACGCAGATATTGATGAACTCAAAAAAAAGAATATTCCAACCCTGGAATTAAGAAATCATATTGATGAAAATATTTTTAATAAGTATGAGAAACTGTTGAAAGAAAGTCAGTTTATAGCGTGTGAAGACATCTTTAATTCTAATAAAATTCCGGTTTATTTTCATGAAGAAAGTTTATTAAAGAAACTTGAGGAAAAATCTGCCGAACTTGAAAAAGACCTTGAAATTCACAAAAACAATTACGAAGCAGTACTATTTCACAGCCTTGCTTATTCTTTTGGGTTGAAAGTGAATGCACATTTATTTAAACAAATTGCCGAAAGCATTGATTTCACTGTTTTCATCAAAATCAGACAGAACAAAACTCAGGTCGAAGCATTACTGTTTGGAATTTCGGGATGGCTGGAAAAACCTGAAGACGAACAAATGAAAATCTGGAAAAGAGAATTCGATTTCATGAAAACTAAATTTAATTTCTCTGATTTAATCATTCGTCCAAAATTTCTAAGACTGCGACCACCTAATTTCCCAACCCTTCGTTTATCGCAATTGGCTGATCTTTATCATCAGCATCACAACTTATTTTCAAAAATTATTGATGCTAAGAACGCCGAACAACTGATGCAGATATTCAAAGATGTAAAGGCTTCAGAATATTGGGACAATCATTTTAATTTTGGAAAAATTTCATCTGTTGACCAACCAAAGGTTTTAACTAAAGATTTCATTGAGCTGATCATCCTCAACAGCATTTTGCCTTTAAAGTACACTTATCATAAATATCACAACGAAGAAATCGCTGAAGAGATTCTCGCATTTTATAAAGAAATTACTGCTGAGAAAAATTCAATTGTTGAGGGCTGGAAAAATTTAGGTTTAAAAATAAAAAATGCATTACAAACTCAAAGCTTGATTTATCATCATAAAAATTACTGCACACCAAAAAATTGCTTAAATTGCAGTATTGGATTTAAAATTTTAAAAGAAAGCAATCATGTTTGATAATCTTCGTCACAAGATGGAAAGAGAATGGTTTGGGGTACTCACGAGAATGGGCGCAAAGCTGGGAATTCCTGTTTCTAAATTGCGGGTTTTCTTTATCTACTCTACTTTTGCAACGGCTGGATTTTTCTTTTTAATCTATCTCGGACTGGCTTTCACGCTTTGGATCAAAGATATTTTCATCACCAGAAGACCCAGTGTTTTTGACTTATAATATGGAATTTTTACAGATTACTTCGCCTGAAGATTACCGCGTACAGCAGATTTACGACTCTTATGCTTCAAGCTTTCCCGAAGATGAAAGGCGAGATTGGCACAAGTTCGTACGTTTGTTTGAGCATCCGCAAGTGAAAGTGATTTCTGTTTTATATGAATCTAAAAACATTGGTTATCTTGTACTTTGGGAATTAAAAGATTATATTTTCGTAGAACACTTTGAAGTTTTTGTTGAGTTTAGAAATCAAAAATTGGGTTCACACATTACAGATTATTTATTTAAAAATCATCCGAGAATTATTCTGGAAATTGAACCTGAACATTTAAATGAAGATTCTAAACGACGTTTTTCGTTTTACCAGAGAAATGGCTTTAGTTTGATTGATGAGCTATACATTCAGCCAAGTTATGGTGAAGGCAAACGACCACTTGAATTATGGCTTTTATCAAATTATCGTCCCGAAAATCTTAATGACGTTAAAGATGAAATCTATGATGTTGTTTATCATTAATTCGATCAAGGATTGGCTTTATTCACCGCTTAATTTATTCAGTTTAGAATATTCTACAAATGCAGTTTTTAATTCATATTCTATTTCCAAAGGTTTGAAGGTTTTTCTGAATCTTTTTGAAAGATGATTTACTCTTTCAGCGTAGTAGAGAAAATGGTCAATTCCTTCTTCATTCATACCATATTTTGTAAGAAAAGTTAAGTCGATTTCTTTTTTCACTCTACTTAAAAAATCCTGCGTTTCACCAAAAGTTGGTGCAGTAATTTTAGGAGCCGATGCTTTTTGATTAAACGTACCGCTTCGCCGATCACTTTAATTACATTAACCTGCCCTGCATTAAAATCGTGACCTTGAAATGTTTTTGGAACTTCATTCTTCGGAATTGGAACCGACATAGGAGCTTTTATATATTCTTCCATTGAGGATTTCAACTTCGCTACTTTCCTCGAATCACTCATATGTTTATTGTCTCTTTCTAGATTACCGCTCGGTTTATATTCAATTTTCACCTCAGGAATTAAGGTTTCAACTCTCAAAAGGACAACATTCATTTGATGATTAAAACTTTCTTTTTTGATGATTTTATCAGTTCGGTAATAGCTTTCTTTTATAAAACGTACTTCATCATTTTTTTCAGCTTCAATCGTGAAATTTCCTGAAATATCACTTGCTGAACGGATATTTTTAGTAACATTTAAAACTAAAACAGCATTTAAACCCAACTGTTGATCGTCCGTAATTTTGCCGAAAACCTTTTGCTGCCCGGATATTTGAGCAACAATGAAAGAAAAGACAATGATCAGACTTTTGGTAAAATTAGTTTTCACTTGGTAATTTTTTTGTTTGAGATTTCACTCTTTCATTAAATTTAGGAACTGCTTTTTCAATTTCGAAAATGGTTCCGTTAATATTCTTGGACTTCACAAAATCTAATGATCTTGGGTTTTCGAGAAAAGCAAACTCCAGAAACTCTCTGATTCGCTCTTCGGGAATTCCTAAACTCACAAAATATTCTGTATCAAGCCTGCTTACCACCCATTTTAAATGCCTTTGTAAATCTTCATATTTATATAAAGTCTTCATTCTGCGGGCATCTCCACTGATTACTTTGTACAAAGCATCAATGTTAATTGCCGCCGCCGGAAAACCAATCACAAATGCATCTGAAAGCTCAGGAGCTTTTTCTCTCGCGACTTCAGGAGGTCTTGGAAGACCAATATCTTTTTGCAATCTTGCAACTTTATCATCTTTGGAAAGTCTTTTAGAATCTTTGTTTAAATCTCCTGTAAGATTTAGAATTTCAACTTCTTTTATCTCTTCCGGAATTCTAATGAGAACAACATTCAGTTGAGGATTAAAATCAAAAATACGTTTTGCAGCTCTTTCATATCCTGCCTTTGAAAATCTAATTTCGTCATTTAAAGAAGCTTCAATTTCAAAATTTCCGGCAGCATCACTGTACGTTTTTTTATCATTAGAAATATTGACTACCAAAACATTGGTTATGACCATATCATTTTCGCTGATGATTTTGCCTGAAATTTTCTGTTGTGAAAACAGATTATTAAGAACAAAGAAAGTAAGAATCAAAAAAAATATTTTAAAAAAATATGATTTCATTACCTTCTATTTTTGTGTTAATGGAGCTTTATAAGTAGAAATTCTCATTAAAACAGCTCTTTGAAATCTCATCAAATCAGCATCGCTGGCAAAACCGTACTTTAAAATACTTCTCCGTTCAAAACCGCCTGCCAATACATAACCAATGAAATGCTGAACCTGAGAATTTTCTATTTTTAAATCTTTGAAATACTCATATCCCAAAGCACTTACCAAATAATTCATAAAATCGATATCGTCCCATTTATCTTTCACTTTCCCGATGGCAAAGCCTTGTCCTTTTGGCTGTACAAACTCGCCTGGTCTTGCAGCAAGAATTCTCGGATCAGATTTTTGCTTAATGTAAATTGCCAGATCTTTTTTCAGTTTCTCAACCTTTCTTGGCGGGTTTAAAGTCTTCGTATCAATTTTCAAATCGCCGGTCAATGATTTTTTAATTTCAACTTCGTCAATGAGTTGTGCAAACCTTACCAGCTTAACATTCATAGGTGAAGTGATATTTTCTTTGGTAACACTTGCGTTGACCCTGTCATAACCGATTTTGATGAAACGGAGATTATCACCTTGTCTTCCCGAGATCATAAAATGCCCGTCTCGATTGGTTTCCACACGTTCATCTGTTCTGATATTAATGACCGTAACATTAGGCATTTCTATATTTTCTTCAGAAGTCACCTTTCCAAAAATATATTCCTGGGCATTGATGCTGACAAAGAAAAATAAAGATAAGATAAAGAGTAATTTTAATTTCACAGATTATTGTTTTATAGAGCAAAACTAAAGTAATTTTTGTTGAATTTCAGAAGTTTAACCAGCGTTAACGCTTTTAGTATTATTTTTTGAATTTTTCTTTTTGAAACTGTTAAAAACCAATCTTTAATTGTTAAAATTTCATTTATATTTTAATTAAATTGCAGGCTCAATCTCTCAAACATGAACAATTCTTATACAGTCATCAATGCTTCGGCAGGCTCCGGGAAAACCTATGCACTCGTGCAGCGGCTTCTGATGATTTGTCTGCGATATCCCAATCAGCAGCATTCTATTCGTAATATTTTGGCGTTGACGTTCACCAACAAGGCAGCGAATGAGATGAAAGAAAGAATTTTGTCGTGGCTGGGGAATTTTACCGCAGACAACTATGCAGAAAATGCTGATCTAAAAAACATTCAGACCGCTTTTGAAAGCGAAGGCCTAAAAATTACGATTGATGAACTTCATTTCAGATCCAAAAAATTATTGGATTATGTTCTTCATAATTATTCCACTTTAAATATCGGTACGATCGATCGTTTCAACTCTCGGTTGGTACGTAGTTTTTCTTACGAATTGGGTTTAGCTAAAAATTTTAATCTTGAGATTGACGCAGAACCATTTCTGATTGAAGCAGTTGACAAAATGCTCGATCAGATTGGAGAAAACGACAGCATTTCAAATTCTTTCATGGATTATGTGGATTACAGTCTTGAGAATAACGAGCGAATTAATTTAAATAAAAACCTGTACGATTCTGCAAAAGAATTTGTAAAAGACATTCATTACGAGCATCTTAAAAACAACAAAAGCTTCGACGACAGCAAATACGAAGACATTAAAAATACGCTTCGAAAAGAAATTATCACCAACAAGAAACGCTCATTAGATATCGCAACCCAATCAATTGAGCTTTTTAAATCAAGAAATATTGAAGTCGAAGATTTTTCTCAGGGCAAAAATGGGATTGGAGGGTTTTTCACTAAAATTTTAGATTTCTATAATAAAAAAAGACCCGGATTTCCTTTTCCAACGAATGAAGAAAGTGCTTTAAACAATATTCAAAAAGGCGCTGCAGCGAAATCTAAACATAAAGAATCAGAGATTTTTGAAATTCTCGAACAGCTTTTGGAAAACAGAATGCAGCTGATTGTTTTATTTATTGAAACTCAAAAAAAGGAGAAAATCTTATCCGCTTTACTTCCTTTGAAGGTTAATAAAGATATTCAGGATGAGCTGAAAAAAATTGAGGATGAAAATGATTTGGTTCTGCTTTCAAAATTCAATATTCTCATCAATGAAAATCTTAAAAATGAACCTTCCGCATTTATTTATGAAAAAGTAGGTTCGCAGTTTCAGCATTATTTCTTTGATGAATTTCAGGATACATCAGAACTACAGTGGCAAAACTTTATGCCGTTGAGAGACCACAGTGTTTCTACAGAAAACACGTCATTCACCTTGGTTGGGGATCCGAAACAGAGTATCTATCGTTTTCGTGGTGGAGAAAGCAAACTGATGCTTGATATTATTAACAAAAAAGAAATTTCACCCAAGGAAGCTGAATTATTAGTATTAAAAGACAACTGGCGAAGTGCGAAGAATATTGTGCAGTTTAATAATGAGCTTTATCAATTTCACTCAACCGATTTAGAAGAAGAACACAAAAATATTTTCGGAGTTGATGCTGAGCAAAATTCCAAGTCTAAAATTGAAGGTCGTGTAAAAGTTAATTTAATTGAAAACCTTACAAAAGAAGATTTTTACAATGATGTTTCCGACAAAATGCAGAAAGACATTCAGGAATGTCTTAATAACGGATTTAGATTTTCTGACATCACGATTTTGTGTCGTGGTAACTTTGACATTTTCAGTTATTCTCAAAAATTGGGAAATCTGAAAGTCAATTATCGAGGTGAAGAAACGAATATCAAAACGATTTCCGATAAAGGTCTGACTTTAGAATTATCGAATACTCTACAAGCAGTTATTCAGTTTTTGAGATGGGAAACTAATCCGAAAAACAAACCTCATCTGATTATGTTGATGTTTTATCTGAGCCGTTTGGGCAGAATTACGATGAATGATTTCAGTTTAGATATTAAAGAAATTCTTGGGATCAATACTCATGAAGAAATTTTAGAATTTATTCAAAACAAATATGCTTTAAAACTGAAACAGGATAACTTCCCAAAATTTAATCTCTACAATTTTGTTGAATACTACATCAACGAATTTGCTGTGGAAAATAAGGAGACTGATTTCCTTTTAAATTTCCTCGAAATGCTTTTCAATTTCACTCAAAATGCCGGAGCAAGCACGAAAGAATTTTTAAAATACTGGGATGAAGAGGCTTCAAAACACACCATTCAAGCCTCTGAAAACATTGATGCGATTCAGATTATGACGATTCACAAAGCGAAAGGTTTAGAATTTCCGGTGGTTTTTATTCCATTAGAAAACAAAAATTCTGATGGTCAGTTTAACAATTGGTTTGATACGGATAGCGATGAAGCTCTGAAATCGGTGAACATCAATCAGTTTAATAAAAATCTTGAAGCCTACGATCCTGAGATTGAAAAATTTAATCAAATAAACTCCTACAAAAATTTCGTAGACCGACTTTGTCTGCAATATGTTGCGACCACAAGACCTGTGGAACAGCTTTTCTTTTATCTTCAAAAGGCCAATAAAACATCGAATAATCTGGAGATTTTAGAATTTATTCAATCTAAAAACACAGAGAATCTAGATGAGTTTGATTTGTATGAAGTAAAACCTGAAATGTTGGTAAAACATACCAAACACAAAACATCCTCTTACAAAACCAAAGACATCGAAAACCTGAATAACAAGCATGAAAAAAGCACTTCAATAAAAATTGCAACGCCTTCGAAAACGTATCAGGAACGTAATAAGAAAGTACGAACCGGAATTTTTGTTCACGAACTTTTATCAAAAATCAATACTGAAAAAGACATCGAAAAAGTATTGGAATCTTACATTTTGGAAGGTCAGATTACTTTGGAGGAAAAGGAAGAAATTCATCTCGCCTTGAAAGAAATTATTACAAAACATTCTGAATTTTTTGATGAAAAATGGGAAGTCATCAATGAAAAAGACATCATGATTTCAGATAGAGGAGTCAGTAAAATTTACCGTCCCGACCGTATTTTGAAAGGTGCTGAAGGTTGTATTATTGTAGATTTTAAAACCGGACAAGAATCTGAAAAGAACGAAAAACAGATTGAAATTTACAAAGCTGTGCTTGAAAGTTTGGGAATGAAAGTTTTGAAAACGCAGTTGATTTATTTGTAATATTAAATTTTTCCACATAACAGTATCGGCGGCACCAAAT